>Ga0222719_10000619_pt1 | contig 35250 bp, 48 predicted proteins | sample C33_34DmetaG_FD_165039 | JGI IMG/M metagenome (GOLD analysis project Ga0222719, IMG submission 165039) | Estuarine water microbial communities from San Francisco Bay, California, United States - C33_34D | ecosystem: Environmental > Aquatic > Marine > Unclassified | place: USA: California... | reverse complement strand
TCCGTATGCTCACACTTAAACTTGGTCAAGCAAACATTCCACTAATCGTCACCAACCACACCTACGATGTCATCGGATCCTACGTTCCCACCAAAGAAATGGGCGGAGGCAGCGGCCTCAAATATGCTGCGTCTACGATCATTTATCTCAGCAAAAAGAAAGAAAAGGATGGAACAGAAGTCATTGGAAATCTTATTAAAGCTAAGACAGCAAAGTCGCGTTTAAGTAAGGAGAACAAAGATGTTACTATACGTCTCTATTACGATGAGCGTGGTCTTGATCGATATTATGGTCTTCTTGAGTTGGGTGAACTGGGAGGCCTCTGGAAAAATGTTGCAGGTCGTTATGAGATAGATGGTAAGAAAGTCTATGCCAAGGCAATTTATAAAGATCCAGAAACATACTTCACACCAGAGGTGATGGAGAAACTGGATGAGATTGCGCGGGAGGAGTTTAGTTACGGTTCATGATTAAGGTCATCAGGACTGGAATTAATGTCAGCAAAGTCGTACAACAACTTAAGAAATATCCACAGGACTGGGATCACCAGAAAGATCTGAAGGACTCTCAGTCTTTAGTTGATAGGGGATTTGCGGACTTGCCAATCAGCACACTTCAACTTATAATAGGCGGTGTCAAACACAAGGAAGACTTTGTGGGAGACTCGGAGATCAACATTAAGACTCCTGCTTATGCTCATCACAGTGAGATCCGAAAGATCATACGTAAGCAATTTAAGAATGCAGACATTCAAAGATGCGGATTTCTTTCACTTCCTATTGATGAGATTGTTGGAGCTCACATTGATGAAGGTACATACTATCTGAGCAGAAACAGATATCACCTTTCAATACTTGGAAGGTATCAATATTTCTGTGGCAAAGAAACTGTCATTGTTGAACCAGGAACTCTTCTTTGGTTCAATAACAAACTACCTCATGGAACCGTTAATATCGGTGATGAGACAAGAATTACATTTGTATTTGATATTCCGCATGGACAAAGTTGAAATCCTAGTTCTTCGCAATCTTCTTTATAATGAAGAATATCTTCGTAAGGTAGTTCCGTTTATTAAACCTGACTATTTTGAAGATCCTCATCAAAAAATTGTATTTGAAGAGATATCTTCTTTTGTTCAGGAGTATAATCAACCAGCGACTAAAGAAGTTCTCTGTATTGAATCAGAGAAGAGAACTGATATTAATGACACATCATTTAAAGAAGTAACTAAATTGATTAGTTATCTTGAGGATGTACCTACAGATTATGATTGGTTACTTGATACTACTGAGAAGTGGTGTCGTGATCGTGCTATCTATTTGGCACTAATGGAATCTATAGCCCTTGCTGATGGTAAAGATGAAAAAAAAGATCGTGATGCTATCCCCAGTATCTTGTCAAATGCTTTAGCAGTTTCTTTCGATACTCACATTGGACACGATTACCTTAATGATTATGAGGAAAGATATGAATCGTACCATCGTAAAGAAGACAAGATCCCATTCGACCTTGAGTATTTCAATAAGATTACGAAAGGTGGTCTCCCGAATAAGACACTTAACATTGCTCTGGCTGGCACTGGTGTCGGTAAATCTTTGTTCATGTGCCATGTCGCATCTTCCGCGCTCCTCAGCGGAAAAAACGTCTTATACATCACGGCTGAAATGGCTGAAGAAAAAATTGCAGAGAGAATTGATGCTAATCTCCTCAATGTCCCTATTCAAGAACTAACAGACCTGCCTAAGTTGATGTTTGAGGATAAGGTAACAAAACTTTCAAATAGAACTCAAGGGTCCCTAATTATTAAAGAGTATCCAACGGCTACTGCTCATGCGGGACATTTTAGGTCACTTCTTAATGAACTTGCACTTAAGAAGTCATTTAGACCTGATATTATTTTCATTGATTACCTTAATATATGTGCTTCCGAAAGATATCGCGCTGGTAGCAATGTCAATTCATATACAGTTGTCAAAGCAATTGCTGAAGAGCTTAGAGGTCTTGCTTGCGAAGCAAACGTCCCTATCGTATCTGCCACCCAGACCACTCGTTCTGGTTATGGTAGCTCTGATGTTGACATTACTGACACTTCTGAGTCCTTTGGTCTCCCTGCTACTGCTGATCTTATGCTTGCCCTTATTTCTACAGATGAGCTTGAGGAGTTGGGACAAATTATGGTGAAGCAATTGAAGAACCGATACAACGATCCAACAATTCATAAACGCTTTATTGTAGGTATCGATAGAGCGAAGATGAGATTGTATGATTGCGAACAATCTGCTCAAGATGATATCCTTGACAAAGGTAAGGAAGAGGAGTATGATCCAGAAGAAAGCAAATCAAAGAAATCATTTGAGGGGTTTAAATTTTAAATGACTGTAAACACAGAAGCATATCTTGAGTTTGTAAATGGGGTTACATCGACGCAAAGTAAAGACCACGAAGCTTTCGTATATCGTGTTCAAGAACTGGAAGGGCAGGGATTTCCTTCCGAGCGATTGCTTACTGCATCTGTAGGTATGTGTGCTGAGGCAGGTGAATTTACCGAAGTGGTAAAGAAGATTGTCTTCCAAGGTAAACCCGTTACGGAAGAGAACATTTTTCATCTGAAGCGTGAACTGGGTGACATCATGTGGTATGTTGCTCAAGCATGTATGGGACTAGACACCACTATCGATGAAGTTATTGAGATGAATGTTGATAAACTGCAAGCACGCTACCCTGGTGGTAGTTTTGATGTACACAAATCTGAAAACCGTAAGGAGGGAGACCTGTGATCAAACTTGAAATTGATGTAAGACAAGCTGCTGGTCTAAGGCAAGCATTGTTTATTGAGCAAAAAGGTTATACACTTGACCCAACTAGTTGTCCTCAAAGGATCGTAGAAATCAGAGATCTGATTGTTGAACTTGATAAACAAATTGAGGAGGAATTAAAGAATGAAACTACTGACGCTTGAGGATTATAAAAAAGCTGGTGAAGAGTTTTGGCCTAAGTATTGGTATGTTGCCAAAGAACTGGGCGAAAATGCAAAACCAGAAGACATTCTAAAAGTAATGGAAGCAGTTGGTGGTGTTGCTCTCAAACTGAAACTTGAAGATAAATTGTCTGGACCCTTCGGATTTAATAAGAAGAAGCAAGATGAGGAGACCCCTTGAGGGTCTTTTTTTTTTATAAATACTTGAAAAGTCTTTATAGAAATGTATCATAACGAAGTCAAGGCTCTCCAAGAAGCATACAGTCAAGTTTATGAAAAAATGGAGTATGAAAGGGATATGGATCATCCCAAGACTACTAGGGAAACCAAGGCGGGAGATCCAAATCAAATCAGAACTCGCGAACCTATAAAGAGACCTTCTACTATTAAAGATAAGAAGTCTCCTAAGAAAATGTATCCTGGAAAGTACCAAGATTCTGGCGGTGTTGTTCTTGGAAGAAAAGTTCGTGTAAAAGAAGAACTGGAACTCGATCAAATGATTGAGTCACTGGTTGAGAGAGGACACACCGAGCAAGAAGCATATGCTCTTGTTGCACAATTCACTCTCGATGAAGCAATCACCAGCGAAAAGGGTAAAGCAAAAGCAGCAGAAATGATTGCTAATCGCACTACTGCTTCTGGTAGAGCAAAGTCTGGTCAAGGTGCTAATGTTGCTGCAATCAAACATATCCGTCGTGCTAATGTAGATGGATATGGTGGAACTCCTCCTAATCTAAAAGTTGCTAAGAACCCAGTAAAATCCAACTTTACTGGTCTCAATACTGGAACTGGAAACAAAGCAGCAAGAAGAGCAGCAGCACTTAAGAAAGAAGATTTTGAACTTTGGGTAAATGAACTTGTAGAAGAAGGCTATGACCTCTCTGACTACACTTGGGATGAGATGTATGGCATCTATGAAGCAGAAAAACCATTCCCACACGAAAAGGTTAAAGCAAAACAAGTAGCACTTCGTGATAAAGGTTCTGCTGGTCTTGACCGTAGAATGAAGATGGGAATGGCAGTTCGTCGTGCTAAAGAAGCAGAAAAAACTGGTGGTTCTCAAAGAGATGCTGGAAAAGGTTGGTATCACGCTAAAGAAGATTATGTAAATGAATCACAAGCAGCAAGAAACAACCCTGAAAAGTATGAGAGAGAGCAGGCAAAGAAATCTGCTCCTGTTCGTGGAGAGAAGACTCCTATGCCACCAAGAGGTGATAAGCGTAGAGAGGACTTTGAGAAGTGGTATGCTAAGCAAATGGGTCGCTGATAAATAAGTCGGGAAGTTGCATTCTAACCCCTTGACTTTTGAGTTGAGGGGTTTTATAATGTCTTTATTAGGGGTTATAGCTCAATTGGTAGAGCGCCTGCTTTAGAGTTAGTCCAATGTATAAATAATACAGAGGTCTAACATTACGATTATGGCAATCGCAACTTGTAAAGGATGCTCTTGGACTATCTGCAGAAGCAGGTGAGTTTACTGAAGTAGTGAAGAAGATCTTCTTGCATGGCAAACCTTACAACGAAGAGAATGTCTTTCATATGAAACGTGAACTGGGTGATATCTGTTGGTATCTGGCACAGGCATGTATGGCACTTGATACAACCTTTGATGAAGTGATTGAGATGAATGTAGAGAAACTCAAAGCACGATATCCTGGTGGTGAGTTTGATGTTCATAGTTCAGAGAACAGGGAAGAAGGAGACGTTTAACTCTATTCTAAATACTTAGAAAGTCTAGGTAATGGCAAATTCTGACGTAATTATAAGTAACTTAGATAACATTTTTTCAGGAACACGTTCGCTTGAAAGTTTCTATAGGTCTTATGGATCTGGTAACGAAGATAGAAATATTGAACAATGGGATTCAAAATCTACCGCGATGGTTGTGAAGGGAAGTGGTAGTAAAGTTGTACTTAAACCTAGAATAAAATCTAAGCAAGAAAGAGAGCATCTTGCAAAAGAGACTGAAACATTTTACGATAAAAATAAAGAAGAAATAGAGAAAAAAATAATTGAATACTTGAATCCAGAAACTCCCTTAGTTTTTTCTTCTGAAGTAAGTAAGAGGGGTGATAGCGGATCTAGTGTAAATTTCTTTAATATAAGAGTATTTAAAGAAGGTAAAGAAACTGGCAATCCAATACTTAGTATTTTATTTCAGGCAAAAGGTTTATCAAATGGTAAGGGTGGAAAAAAATCTGACCCACATGAGTTAATGACTGCTTGTTTGATTTTAGAAATGAATAAAGTAAATGTATCTCAATTGAATAATAAAAAAGATGAGAAACATGATGAAGAAATAAAAAAAATTGTGGATAAACTTGCTACTACTGCATCAAAAGTTCAAGGATCTGCTGGACTTGATGGATTTTATCTTGATAGAAACAAAGAGGATCCAGATGTAGTTAATCTTGCAAAAGCGATATCAGTTTCAAATTATATTATAGATGAAATTGGATCTGGAAAGGTTCAGACAGTTTGGCAGACAGGAACTAAATGGGCTCAAGAAGTTAAGAAGTTTAATGTTGGTCCTAAGACAATTAAAAATTATAATTCTTCAGACATTATTGTAAAATTTAATATCAATAAAGCAACTCATTATTGGGGTCTATCTTTAAAAAAACGTGGTATAAGTGGTGGAACTCCTGATGTAGAACCAACTCTTCTTAACAAACCACTCATGGGAAATCGTGGATTTATTGAGAAAAAATTAAAAACTATGCAGGGTGGACCTGCTGCTATTAAAAAGATAGAAGATGCTAAGTTAAAATTTTTCAGAGGAGCAATTAAAGGAAAAGTAAAACAAAATCAATATAAATCTAAACCTATTGATAAAATGCCGATTAAAGAGGTACTAAAGGCAGTAGATACATTATTTACAGAGAGAAATGATAAGAGTAGTATGCTACGAGGACAAGGTGAGTACTCTCAAAATCCAAATATCTACTTTAAGGCAATTGATGAAGTTTTTATGAAGAACTTCAATAATAATAAAGAGTTCTTTGAAGAGTTCCTGGATTTAATTTTTAAAATTAAATTGGATTCATATATTACAAATACAAATTTTCATTTTAGTTTAATTACTGGAACAGGTGACTATAAAAATGGAAAGATAATGGAAGTTCAACCTCCTCTAGAGAAAGAGGGAAGATTGACATCTGAAATTTTTAAAAAACTTTTTGGTGCTCCTCATAAAGATTCGTTTAAAATTATTCAACAGGATAGGAGGAAACACGCATTTGAGCAGGGAGCAACAGCAGCTAAGCTGTTTTATACTATGATGATAGGTAAGAAGAACCCGATTGCAATTGTTGATTTGGAAGTAAGATATAAAGGTGCATTGACAAGTGAACCACAATTCCAAGTTTTTATGTCGGTGAGACAAAACAATTTTTCACAGTTATATAAAAAATTAGCAGCAAAAAAAACATTTGGTCCAGATCGTTGGAAGTAAAAACACTAAATAATGTATAGGAATTATCAATATTAATGAAAAGTTTCCTTCAGTTCCTGGGTGAGGCCTCTCAGGCATCCATGCAGGCGAAAAAACTAAATCTGAAAAGTGACGGACATGGTGGTTGGTTAGACTCTCGTGGAGAGTTTGTTGCGAAGACAGAAGATGGCAAACTCAAGTTCTTTAACCAGCAACAAAAAACTGGTGAGAAAGATCCTGATCAGGTAAGGACGAAGAATAACCAACAACCCGTTGCTACTCAGAACCAACCTAAAAATCAAGAACCCGAAGCAACCAAGAAGGCAGAACCTAAACCAGAAGAAGGTGGTGAAGGTGGAGGGGATACTCTGACTGTAACCTTTGGTCGTTTCAATCCCCCAACTGTTGGTCACAAAAAACTTTTGGATGCTTCTAAGAAAGCGGCTCAGGGCGGAGAACTGAAAGTATATCCATCCAGAACACAGGATCCTAAAAAGAACCCATTGGATCCTGATATGAAAATATCTTACATGAAGAAGATGTTCCCTGAGTTTGAAGAGAACATTGTAAATGATGATGAGATGAGATCTATCTTCAATGTACTTACAACTGCTGGAGATCAGGGATATAAGAATGTAAATATTGTTGTTGGTTCAGATCGTCAGGCAGAGTTTGAGAACCTGGCAACCAAGTATAATGGTGAACTTTATAACTTTGACCAGATCCGTGTTATCTCTGCTGGTGTAAGAGACGCAGATGCTGCGGGTGTAGAGGGAATGTCTGCATCCAAGATGCGTAAAGCAGTTCAAGATGATGACTTAGATTCTTTCCGTCGCGGCACTCCAAAAGAACTGGATGATGGTGACACTCAGGCACTGTTTGATGCAGTCCGTCAGGGTATGGGTGTTAAGAAGAAAAAGAAAGAAGTTGCTGAGATGTGGGAGATTGCTCCTAGATATGATCAGGGAGGATTACGTAATCAGTATGTCCAAGGTATGATCTATCGTATGGGTGATATCGTTGAGAGCCTTCATACTGGTTTGATTGGTGAGATTGTTCGTAGAGGAACAAATCATTTGATCTGTGTAACCAAGGAGAACGTAATGTTCAAGTCTTGGATTCGTGATGTCATGGAAGCAGTTGTAAACTACCCAGGTAAGGATGGAGTTCCCTCTGACCAGAGAGAAGTTGGAACTGATTCATATCGTAAGTATGCAATGCGTATGACAGGCACTAAGGAAATCAAAAACTTCATAAATAAATATAAGAAAAAAAAGTAGTGTAATGTCAACTAATCCTTTGAATGATATTTCCAAGGTGTACTTGGACCAGATTGCTGAAAAGAAAAAAGACGATACGTATCTGGAACCAGATATGAAGAAGCGTCAGGCAAATAATGAGAAGGCACGTAAGGAACTTGCAAAGGGTCCTCAAATGAAGAACCCTCATTTTGAGTCGGTTGAGGTTGAAGAAGAGAAGAAACCTTTACCTAAGACAAAAATGTTCCGCAAAGCGGGCAACCTTGGACGTGACGCAATCAGCACTCCCATTGATCCTGAGAAGCGCCAGAAGGCATATGATCGTTCTAAAAAGATTATCAAAACTCTGAATCAGAACGAAGGACTTGATCCTGTTGGTAAGGAAGATGGTGACATCGATAATGATGGAGATAAGGATTCTTCAGATAAGTACCTGCTGAAGCGCCGTAAGGCCATTGGCAACGCAATGAAGAAAAAACTGAAAGAGTCAAGATCTTTGTCTGAAGTAATGACCGATACTGATTCGGAAACAATTGTAAAAGAAAAGAAAGTAAATAATAAAATCAAGATTAATCCTAAACTGGGCGAAGCAGTTGAAGAGATGGGTGGATCCCTGATTGAGCATATTGAAATCGATGAGATGGATTTTATCATCGAGAGCGTATATGATGAACTACTTGAAGAAGGTTATGCCGAAGATGATGTTGAAGAAGCAATTGAAAATGCTATGGAAGCAACGGTAACCTTTGGTTCTGATACCAAACCAATGAAAAAAGATGGTTCTCAAGTAGGATCAAGAAGAAAGTTCCTTAAGAGAAAGGCTGGCGAGTTTCTTCAAAAATCAAAGAAGAAAGTAGGAATGGCAGTTGCTCAGGCACGAGTTGATGCTTACAATAAAAAGAGAGAAGTAAAGCAAGCAGCAAAAGATAAGGTAAACCAGAAGAAGCAAAGTCTTAAGAACTTTATCAAAAATAAGGCTCAAAAGGTTGTTGACCGTATGAGTGAGGAAGTTGAAGTAGAAGAGTATGTTGATTTCCTTATTACTGAAGGGTATGATTGCTCTGATCTTACCTGGGATGATATGTATGAAGAGTATCAATCTTTAGATGAAGGTTTACGTTCTGCAGTAAAGAGACTTCTTGGTAAGAAGAAAGAAGAACCAGCAAAACCCATGAGTAGGGGTGATCAACTTCGTAAGAAGTATAATGTTGGTCCAGAAAAATCTGATACTTCTGCTAAGGCTCAAATTCTTAAGAAGACCCGTGCAAAAGCAGAAAGAGATCAAAAAGAATTTGGTGGTTCACGTTATTCCAAAGGTGTTGCAGATAGATCAAAAGCAGCACATGAACGTCAATTGAAAGGTGGTTATAGTAAGTATGGTGCTGATGATGCGAGAGGCAGTGGTAACAAAGCCCGCAAACGTGCCGCAGCTTTAACTAAAGAAGAACTTGAGCAGATTGAAGAACTTCATAAAGGTAGGCACGGACAGACTGAGAAGCAGTATCAGGACAGCAGATCTGATGCTGGTAAGATGATCTCTGGTGACTCTAAAATGAGTGGATCTAGGTATGCTCAGGGCAGAAGAACTAGCAGTGATGCTGGTCCTCAACCTGCTGGTGGGTCTAAGAAACCTGCAAGTCAGGGTAAGATGGACAGTGGCACACGCACTGACATCACCTTCCGTAAGGCAGCACTTAAAAAGAAAGCAGCAGAAATGAAGGAGGATGCAGAAGTTTCTGAAGGTGTATATGGTGATAAAACTTCAATGAGAAAGGCAGCCGCCAAAGAAAGAGCATCAGAAAAAAAAGCAGGAAGCAAGGCAAAGGCTCCTGGTAGACTTGGACCTTCTGCTGGAAAGTCTTATGCTGATCATGAAGAGTATTCAATTAGAGCACACGATAAGATTACTAAAAAGACTAAACCATCTGTTGTTGGAATGACCAGTGAAGAGGCATCAATGTCTCCTCAAGAATTGCAACTTCAAAAAAAGAAGGCAAGAATTGATAGAATGATTGCTATGAAGAGGGCACAAAATCTTTCTAAAAAAAAGACTGGTGCTGAAACCCCAGCAAAGGCAATGGGAGAAGCAACCGAAGATTCTCTGAGAGACCGTCGCATGGAACGCGGTGGTGTGGATGGTAATGTCAGATATGATAGAGCACCTAAACCTGCTAACACTGCTGGTAAAAAGAAACCTGCTTCTGATGGCATGTCTGCATTTGAGAAAGTAAAGGCAAGCATTCGTGCCAAGCATGGACAGGGTGCAATCATGAATACCGAGAAGAAGTAATGCCTGCTGTATCTAAAGCACAGCAGAAGTTCTTTGGGATAGTTCGTGCCATCCAAAAAGGTGAGATGGCAGCGACTACTCCTGAGACTGCAAAGGCAGCTTCTGATATGAAGAAGAAAGATGTAAAGGATTTTGCTTCTACTAAACATAAAGGACTTCCGAAAAAGAAACTTGAAGAGATCCATAAACAAGCACACACGCCACATGAAGTTCCTTCTAAAAATTTAAAGGGACTTGTAAAAAAAGCAGTAAAAAGAATTGATACTGATGTGGATGGTGATACAGATCATAACGATAAAAAAAAGGGAGAACTTGGTGAGTTTATTCCTGGCGTAGGAAATAAAAGACTCTATTCTACAACTGGAACAAAAACTGCAAAGGAAGCATATTATGGTGGTGAGGAGCAGAGGAAGAAAGACGAGAAGAAGAAAAAGATTGATGCCTTCATGGATAGGGCAATGCCAAAGCGCACCTTTGATCAGATGGGAAGAGAGACTGACCGTCGTACTGGTAAACTAAAAGAGGAAGATAATTTCACTCAAAAGAAAAAGATACTGAAGAGAGCAAAACCTCTCCATAAACATCTTTATAAAAACCTCCATAAAAAAGATATGTCTGGTGATGTAAATGAGGTCTATAGTAATTCTGATGCATCCCGTGCAGAGAAATATTCTAGAGATGATAAAGAGAAGAAACAATTTGCTAAGAACGACAAACGTAAGAAGTTTGGTAAGTTTGTGAAGGATGTAGAAGCAGTCCGAGGCAAGCGTAAGGGTATGCGTGGAACTAGTAAGGGTAAGTGGGGAACTTTTAATAAAGGTGTCTTTACTCCAGATAATTGATATATAGAGTGTAGAACTGAGGTTCATTATGCTCGCATTCTTACTTCCACTCGCATCAAAAATTATCACCGATGCTGTTGCTAAAATTCCAGAAAATGAAGAACTTGGTGAGAAGATGGTTGAGATCTGTCTTGTTATTCTTGCTAAAGCGGTTAAGCTGACCAAGACTGATATGGATGATCAACTTCTTGAAGTTGTATCAAAGGCAATCAAAACAAGAGACGAAGAGTAATAGATGGGAGACCAAATTCAAGGTCTCCCATTTTTATAAATATAATTAGCAAATAATTCAACGGAAGAAAGACATGGCACTTTGGGGGAATAATGATTCCATCCGTGGCGGTGGAACAGTTTTTATCAACTATCAAACTGGTATTGTCACTGGTACTGCCACCACGTTTGGTCAGACTGGCGCAATTCAGGTTGGTGATGTTATTAGAGTTGGCGACCGTCTTCCTGGTGGTGCCTACTATGGTGACGCAGTAGTTACTAAAATCACTAGCGCAACTAATCTGACTATCGGTTCAACTGCCGGTCTTAGTGGTGCATTGGTTGGTGCAGCAGGAACTAGTTATGTTGGCTCACAACTTCCTAAATCCTCTATTCTGGATTCTAAGTTTAGTGAGAAGTATGGTACTGAGAGTAACAACGTATATGGTGTTGCAGCAGAAGGTTTAGATAACGCACAGTCTTCTACCTATCAACTGTCTCATGCTGGTTGGGTCGGTGTTACCACCTACACTGATGCAGACGGAAATCATAGAGTTAAGTCTGAAGTTCTTGTAGCGATGTCTGGTATTACCACGGGCAACGCACCTGCATTCCCACCTGGTAACGCTTACGGCGGCGAAAGCTGATAAACTAATCTGATTAAAGTATGATTTTTAATGAACTGAATGAGGACAACTTCCTCCTGTTTGCCATCAAATATCATGAGAATCCTCAGGCAGTCACTAAAAAAGACTTTGAAAAAGATTTAAATCATTTCAAGTATATTAAACGACTACTGAAACGATACCGCAATACAGGTGAACTCAAAACTCACCTGTTAGTAAATCACTTTATTATTCTTTATAACATATTTGGTGAAGCAGCAACTCCAATGCTGTTCTTCAAAATTGACTCCGACTTGTGGCCTGCAATGAAGAGTTTTATTATATTCTTGAACAAGTTTCCTGAGTATCCTAAAACCTTTATTCATGATATCCAAGTTGATCTTAATTGTATGAAATACCTTTATAAAATCTATAATGGAAAAGAAGAATCTGTTTGAAAAATTAAAGCGAATTCGCGAAGAAGGTGTTATTGGAGCGAATGTTCCTACTAACTCAATGGCGAGTGGCAAGATTGCAGGTTCTGTTGAAGCGGGAGATGATCCTCCAGTGAGAAGAAAGAGAAAGAAATATATCTATCAGAAAGGTCTAAGAAAAATCTGGAAACCATAAAATGGCAGATCAAGTTAAAGTTGCGGTACTTGAAGAAAGACTTGAGAATTTTGAAATGTTTGTCTCTAAGTTAGATTCTGCTATTGAAAAAATTGCAGAGGTAAATAATAATGTGTCGCGCATGTTGGCGGTTCATGAAGAAAGAATATCTAGGCAAGAAGAAATCGACTCAGTATTGTTTGATAAGATCGACAAACTCCGTGATAAAATGGACAGCGATCATGACAGCGTTACTAAACGACTATCATTACTGGAACGAAAACTTTGGATTGGCCTCGGAGCACTGGGAGCAGTAGTAGCACTATCTAATCCACAAGCAATTAAAACGTTAAAACCCTTGTTATCTTCTGCTGAAAGTGCTATAGTGTTGCCAGCGGTTGCCCTTGTGAATGGATCATATTGATTCCAAGTTTATTGGACTCGTATCACCAAGACTTCAGAAGTTTAAGAGAGTAAAGTCAAACCTCTATAACTTCCGATGTCCTGTCTGTGGAGACTCACAGAAAAACAAGAATAAGACTAGGGGTTATTTGTATGCCGTAAAGGTAAACACTAACTTTAAGTGTCACAATTGTGGTGCTTCAATGTCCTTTAATAATTTCTTGAAGCAGATAGATCCTGCTCTCCATAAACAATACACTATGGAAAAGTTCAAGGGTGGACATACTGGTAGAAACTTCTTTACTGAAGAACCAGAGTTTACGTTTGAAATACCGAAGTTCAAGCAGAAAATTAAACTTCCCAAATGTTCAGAGGATGCTAGGCCTCAAGGATATCTTTTGGCAAGGAAACTCAACCCCGAAGACTTTTACTTTGCGGAACATTTTAAGAAGTTTGTCAATAAACTGAAACCAACTTTTGGTGATACAAAGTATGATGAACCGAGAATTATCATCCCTCTGTATTATCAAAAAACCTTAATTGGAATCCAAGGCAGATCCATGGATTTTGGAAATCCCAAATCTGTTAAATATATCACTGTGATGATTAATGATGACGCACCAAAAATCTACGGACTTGATAACATCAGAAAAGATGAACCAGTTTATGTCACCGAAGGTCCTTTCGATTCCACATTCATTCGCAATGCGATTGCTATGTGCGGAGCTGATGCTGATGTTAGTCGCTGGGGGATTAGCAATCCTGTGTGGATTTATGATAACGAACCACGCAATAGAGAAATCGTCAATCGTATCTCCAAGACAATTGATGCAGGCGACTCCGTAGTTATCTGGCCAGATACCATTGACGAAAAAGATATAAATGATATGGTAATGTCTGGACTAGATGTGCAGTCTGTGATAGAATCAAACACCTATGCTGGTTTAGAAGCAAAACTAAAATTTACCTCCTGGAAGAAAATATGACCAACGGTACTAAAGTAAAGAAAAGAGATGGGAGAATTGAATCTCTTGACCTGGATAAGATGCATCTGATGGTGGATGAAGCATGTCAAGGTCTGGCAGGAGTGTCTGCAAGTCAAGTTGAGATGAAATCTGGTATCCAATTTTATGATGGAATTACTACAGGAGAAATCCAAGAGATTTTGATTAAGTCTGCAAGTGACTTGATTGATTTGGAACATCCTAACTATCAGTTTGTTGCTGCTAGGCTCCTTCTGTTTGCCCTTCGTAAGCAGTTGTTTGGTCGTATGAGAGAGTTTCCCTCCTTATCCGATCATATCACCAAACTTGCATATGATGATGTTTACGATAAGGACATTTTCATCAAGTACTCGACTGAAGAAATTGAAAAGGCAAGTACTTATATTGACCATGATCGTGATTTCCTGTTTACTTATGCTGGTTTAAGACAGGTTGTAGATAAATACCTAGTACAGGATAGATCGTCTGGAGAAGTCTTTGAGACTCCTCAGCAGATGTACATCATGATTGCACTGACCATCTTCCGCGACTATCAAAAGGACACTAGGATGTCCTACGTCAAGAGGTACTATGACGCAATCTCCAAGCACAGGATCAACATCCCAACGCCAATCATGGCAGGGGTCAGAACACCCATTCGTCAATTTGCATCTTGTGTTCTCGTTGATGTTGATGACACCCTCGATAGTATCTTTAGCAGCGATATGGCTATTGGTAAATACGTCGCACAAAGGGCTGGCATCGGTATTAACGCAGGCAGAATTCGTGGCATCAACGCTAAAATCAGAGGCGGAGAGGTACAACACACAGGCGTTATCCCCTTCCTTAAAAAGTTTGAAAGCACTGTCCGATGCTGTACACAAAACGGCATCAGAGGTGGTTCTGCTACAGTTCACTTTCCTATCTGGCACCAAGAAATAGAAGATATTATTGTTCTTAAGAATAATAAGGGTACAGAAGACAATCGAGTGAGGAAACTTGACTACTCAATCCAGATTTCAAAACTTTTCTACGAACGTTTCATCCAGGATGGAGAGATTAGCCTCTTCTCACCGCATGACGTACCAGGTCTCTATGATGCTTTTGGTACTGATGCATTTGACGCTTGCTATGTGGACTATGAATCAGATCAGTCTATTCCAAGAAAGACTGTCAGCGCACAAAAACTCATTCTGGATATCCTAAAGGAGAGAGCAGAGACTGGTCGTTTGTATATCATGAACATCGACCACTGCAATACTCACTCTTCATTTAAAGACAAAGTGAATATGAGTAATCTCTGTCAGGAAATTACTCTGCCCACTGATCCCATCAATCATATTGATGATACTTCAGGTGAGATTGCTTTGTGTATTTTGTCTGCTATCAATATTGGTTTGGTCAAATCAGATAAAGAATTAGAAGAATTGTGTGATTTGGCAGTTCGTGGATTAGAAGAACTAATCGACTATCAAGGATATCCAGTTGCTGCAGCAGAACGAGCTACAAAGGCACGTAGATCCCTTGGAGTGGGGTTCATTGGTCTTGCACATTATCTTGCTAAGTTAGGATATAATTACGATACTCAAGAGGCATGGGACGCAGTTCATGGCCTGACTGAATCTTTCCAGTATTATCTTCTGAAAGCATCTAATCAGATCGCTAAGGAGAAGGGTTGGTGTGAAGAGTTTGGTCGCACCAAGTATGCTGACGGCATCCTTCCAATTGATACTTACAAAACGGACGTAGACGAAATTTCGACACAGGAGTTGCAACATGATTGGGAGGATCTTAGGGCATCTATCTCCAAGTATGGACTACGGCACAGCACACTGTCCGCACAAATGCCTTCGGAGAGCAGTTCCGTTGTGTCAAACGCAACGAATGGAATTGAACCACCGCGTGATTATTTGTCCATTAAAAAATCAAAGAAAGGGCCTCTTAAACAAATTGTTCCTCAATACAACTCTTTGAAGAATAATTATACTTTGCTGTGGGATATGAAATCCAATCAGGGATATATTAATATAGTCGCAGTAATGCAAAAATTCTTTGATCAAGCGATTAGTGGTAACTGGTCGTATAATCCTGAACACTTTGATGATAATGAAGTTCCAGTGTCTAGGATGGCAAATGATCTTTTGACTACATATAAGTACGGTTGGAAAACTTCTTACTATCAGAATACAAACGATCTTAAATCTGATGAAGTTGAAGAAGATACCAAAACCGAATTAAATAATTTAGTAAATGAGTTAGAACACGCCGAGGAGGGAGAGTGTGAATCCTGTGCAGTTTAAAATTTCATCAGTGGAAGATCCAAGTTCCGTGAAAAAAACTGTTGAGGGCATGACTGTCTTCAATACAGAACAAGTTGATACTAAAAAACAACCAATGTTTTTTGGAAAACCTCTGGGTGTCCAGAGGTATGATTCCTACAAATATCCAATCTTTGATAAACTGACTACTCAGCAACTTGGATATTTCTGGAGACCAGAAGAAGTGTCACTCCAAAAAGATCGTGGAGATTATCAAACACTTCGCCCAGAACAGAAGCATATCTATACTTCCAATCTGAAGTATCAGATTATGCTTGACTCAATTCAAGGTAGAGCACCTGGAATGGCTTTTATTCCTTACTGTTCTCTACCAGAACTTGAAGCATGTATGGAAGTATGGGGATTTATGGAGATGATCCATAGTCGCTCCTATACATACATCATCAAGAACGTCTACGCAGACCCCTCAGAGGTCTTTGATAAGATCGTAACTGATGAACGTATCCTAGAACGTGCATCAAGTATTACAGGTGCATATGATAATTTTATCAATGCTGCCCAAACATGGGGTAATGGTAATATGTGGCAAGATGGTTTCCGAGACTCACTTAGTTCAAAATGGGAAATCAAAGACGTAAAGAGAAAACTTTACAGAGCAGTTGCAAACGTTAATATCCTTGAGGGTATCCGATTCTATGTTAGTTTCGCTTGCAGTTTTGCATTTGGTGAACTTAAACTTATGGAAGGATCCGCTAAAATCATCTCACTTATCGCTAGAGATGAAAATCAACATCTTGCGATCACTCAAAACATACTGAATAAGTGGAAGAAGGGTGATGATCCTGAAATGAAGCAGATCATGAAGGAAGAAGAAGAGTGGACATACGCAATGTTTGATAGGGCTGTCAATGAGGAGAAGCGTTGGGCAGATTATCTGTTTAAGGATGGATCTATGATCGGTCTTAACGATAAACTTCTACAGCAGTATGTTGAGTGGATTGCTAATCGTCGCCTTAAGGGCATTGGTTTGAAACCAGTCTATGATATAGCATCAAATGCTAATCCACTTCCCTGGACGCAACACTGGATCTCTTCTAAGGGTCTTCAGGTAGCACCACAGGAGACAGAAGTTGAATCTTATGTCGTTGGTGGAATTAAACAAGATGTGAAAAAGGAAACATTCAGTGGTTTCCAACTCTAATATGTGCTTAAATAGGGGGAGTAATTCCCCCTTTTTTAATGCCTAAAAATGAATTGAAGAAAGAAGAGTTGAAAAATCGTATAATCAAATTAAAAAATGAAGTATACGAAGAACCTGACACAGTGTGGCAAGGGGATCGAGATATGGCACATAAATATCTCGACAAGGTATTGAACATCATTGAAGAATATAGATACTGATTATGAAAACCCATGGATCTATTTGGGCACTCCCTTTGATGGTAGCCTTATTGGGGACCACTTTGGTTTTGTTTATAACATTACCAATCTCACCAACCAACGACAATACATTGGGCGAAAGTATTTTTGGTCTTTCCGAACACCAAAAGGAAAAAAGAGAAAAGTAAAACAAGAATCTGATTGGAGAAAGTATTATGGGTCTTGTCCAGAACTTAAAGAGGACATTGACAAACTGGGTAGACAAAATTTTAGTAGAACTATCATCAGCCTTCATAAAACGAAGGGCAAAACTAATTTTGAAGAAACGAAACAACTCTTCGGAAACAACGTTCTTACCGAATCCCTTGACGACGGAACCCCTTGCTACTACAATAGCAACATCCTCTCAAGGTACTTCCGAAAAGATTATTATGGAAAAGACGACTGAAGACATTGTATGTCACATTCGTGAGTGGTCTCTAGAACGCATCTCAGAAATCCATGAAGGGGTTGCAGGCAAGCAACATGATAATGGCGAACTAGATGACGCCTATGCCATCTACCAGGAGTTTGAGGAGTGGCTTGAACCCGAAGGAGATGATATTGAACTCCTTTCATTGGAAGAACAATAGAGCGCCATACAGAGCATTACAGAGGGGTCTTAAGACCTCTCTTTTTTTATGCTTGACAATACTCTGATTGATAAGTAGAATTTGGCTTGTCCGGTTCCAAGGGGAGCTATAAGTATTACTTAAGTATCTAAGAGATTTGACATTCTACTAAAAATACTGTATATTATATGAGTGGTTGAGAAACCACTGCGGTAACTTCCTTATTGCCATTGGAAGTACGATCACAATCTGTGATTAGTTTGCCCCGTTAGCTCAGGAGACAGAGCACGAACCTTCTAAGTTTGCGGTCGGGGGTGCGAATCCTCCACGGGGCGTTGGGCATTGGAAGAGACCACCACCACCACCTCCTCTTTCATGTAAGGCCCACCTATATGCGGAATTAGTTTAGAGGTAAAACTAAAGGTTTCCAACCTTTCGTCACCAGTTCGATTCTGGTATTCCGCTTGTCCTCTTTATACTATGGATCCTGTAAAAATCTTACTTCTAATATCTGATTTGGAAGGAAGTTATCATCACCTCAAAGTAAATGATTTTGATGATGACAAAGATACTATCAGAGAAATGTGTAATAGATATTATAAAATGTATTTCAAACTTTGTAAGGATCAAGGAAGAAACCCATTTGGGTGACTTAGTTTGATTTAAACTTAACTAAATAAAATCACTCAACAATCCGTAATTATGATTATTGTAAGATGTAAAGAATGTAACACGGAATTAGTAAGTACTAATAAGTTGCAGGCTTGTAGTTGTCAAAACAAGATGACTTTGATTGATAACAAAGTTGGAGCGGTTGATCTTGATAAAGTTGTTATGGTTTCTTATGATAGGGAAGAAAAAATTGATAGTATCTTCTCTCGTTCAGAACTTTTGTACCAAGAAGAACGTAGGAGACGTAAGGTCAAGAGATTGGATTTTGAAGTCCGCTAATGAAAAGTTTGATGATCCACTTGGTAGCATTCTGGCAAGTGGTAGTAATAAATTGCTTTCAACCAGTTAATTGGAAGTATTGTTATCGTGTGGATCAATGGTTAATTCCAGAACTTGTAGAAGGGTATCAATTATGGTCTGGAAAAAAAAAGATTTATCAATCTGAAAAAGAATTTTTAAAGAAGGTTGATCCTATTAGTATTAACAAATACTAATAATATTTGTTAATTAGTGTATCGTCTATATACAAATATAAGTTAAAACCTATGTTACTGTTTTATCTTCTTATCGTAACATTCGCAATCTTAATTGCATATGCTGGGTATGATGAAACCATGCGATTAGTTTCTTATCTAGATCTTTTGATCAAATATCAAATTATTAAGGTGAGAATGTACTTCATGCGAAGAAGACTTCGCCATACATTAAACCTAGATCATATACAACTAATTAAGGATAGAAACCATGGATCTCAAACTAGAGAGGAGAGAGTGCCCTAAATGTGGGGCAGTTTGGATTAATGGAGATCATCGATGGTCAGGGACGATGAATAAAGGCAATGAATTAGATCTTGCCGGCCTTGTCTGTAACAAATATGCAGATAATCAATGCATTAATCCAAGTAGAGGAATTGACGGAGGAGAAACTTGGGAATGGAGAACGGGATATATAGATGGAAAAATTGAAGAACGCAAAAAAGTATTAGATGAGCTCAACAAATTTGACAATGACTAATGTCACTAAAGTAGAAGTGCAGGAGATGATTGATGATGCTATACGAAAACATAATCGCAATGCTGGAATTATCAGTATGTGTGTTGGTTGGGTTGTTCTCGCACTTTTTGCTGAGGGTCTTCTTCGACTTATCGGAGTGATTGAACCTATTTTTCCATGGTTAAAAATCACACTACAGTAAATCCTTTTAATGAATTATGAATCCAGTAATTTTAATTGGTTGCTTCACACCACTGGTCATCATTTTTATAGTAATGAAACTTGCGGTTTGGGTATCTGCTGTTAACGACGAAAGCAATTATGTCGGAAAAGAACCTTTTAGAAAACGAGGACCCTTCGTGGCAGATGCATATGCAGATGTTGATGAAGAGGAAGAGGAATATGGAGATCGCACAGATTATCGATGAAGCGATTAACGAATACTATTCGCTTCATGATAAACCTGTTCCAAATTGGAGATATATAAAAGACGCAGACTGGTGGATCCAGTATTTAAAAGATATGGGTGTTGACCCAAGGAATCCATAATGCATCAAGCAGCACACTTCGCAGCACTAGTTCTCAATAATCCTTTTGGAATTGGAGCACTCAGCCTTTCATTAATTGTTGTTCCTATTATAGGGTTGCAACTTGTCCACAAATATGGATGGGAGCACTGGGCACCATTTGACAGAGGACATAAGTAGAGATATAATGTCTGCATACATAATGGCAAGATGCAATTTTTTTCTGTGGAATACTGGCAGGAGAACTGGGAAACTCTCATGGAGAGAGTGGAGAATGGAGAGACCATAGGTGTAGAAAACGATAAAGGGGAAAGAGCAGTGATGGTTCCAGCGGATGATGAACTCATACGCATATACACAGACCACAACGAAGGATCCTGAGGGACTGCCACAATATGCTACACTTTGGAGGTAGTTAGGAAGAGTTCCTAACCGAGCTGGTTTAGCAATTTGGTAAATGCAGCGTTCTCATAAAGCGCCTAAAGTGGGTTCAATTCCCACAACCAGCATGGCTTCCTCACAGAAAGCACTCAGACAGAACTCTGACTGTCCTGTTGACCTTTATGGTCAAATCACTTATAATACTAAGGTCAACAAACGGAACAATGACACTGACTACTAAGTTCAAGAAAGATATCCAAACTCTTAGGGGTGCTGTAAATGGTGATTTCTTCCTGGATGTGAAGAATCCGAAACTTCTCAAAAAGGTCCGTCGTTATTATGAGAACAACGGAGTCGTCTTTTCTGGCGATCCTCTTGATGATTATGATATCTTGATGGAACAAGTCGCTGTTGATCTTGAAGCGGTAGAAGCATGAAAGTCCTTTTAGAACGTTTCCCTTATCGTTATGTTGAGTGTGGCACATTAGAAATTAATGGTATGCCAGACTACCGCATTCAGAAAGCAGATAGTTGGACAAAAAGATACAGTGATATGTATCTTCTTGATAATCAGATGCAACTTTTGACTGCGATGGAAGACCCAGAGTATACTAAATGGTTAGATCCATCTGGTGTACCATGTTATACAACAGACTCGGTAAGTCGTGTAAACTAGCCCTGTCGGGATGGTCATTAGACCCCTGCGTTTCTTAGTTCGTAAAACTAAGTGGTGGAGTCATCAGACCCTTCTAAAAACTAAATAGTCCAAGAGTTATTCTTAATCAAATGTCAACACAAGGAAAGGCAGCAAAATCTGCATCTGGTGCAGCGATGTCAAAGTATGACGTAGAAGTCGAAGCAAGACTTCAAGCACTTGAATCTCATACACATCCCGATAAGGGTACTAGTGGTGAAGTAAGTGGAGACTTAGCAGAAATGATCAAAGAGGTTTATGCCTGGTATCTTGACGCTAGAACAAAAGTCTAAGGTTTCTTGCTTCCTAAAAGTAAGTGGCGAGCCTGCAAAACCCTCAAAGACCCTTGACATCAAGGGTCTTTTTTAGTATCATATATAAGAAGAAACTTTTTATTAATGTCTGAATATAGTAAAACAGCACTGGTTCTAGGTGCTGGTGGCTTTATTGGAAGTCATATGGTCAAGAGACTTCGTGCCGAAGGATACTGGGTGCGTGGAGTAGACTTAAAGTATCCTGAGTATTGTGAAACTGAAGCAAACGAATTTATTCTGGGTGATCTGACTGATCCAGTTTTCGTTAGTCGTGTTATTCGATTTAAAGGATTTCAAGGGAACTTCTATGCCAGTGTTCCTGATAGATATCACCTTTCCTTTGATGAGATCTATCAGTTTGCTGCTGATATGGGTGGTGCAGGTTTCGTCTTCACTGGTGAGAATGATGCAGATATCATGCATAACTCTGTAACTATTAATCTGAATGTTCTTGAGGAGCAGCGTAAGTTTAATGAGACAGTAGAACGTACTGCTAAAATTTTCTACTCTGGTTCTGCTTGTATGTATCCTGAGCATAATCAACTCGATCCTGATAACCCAGACTGCCGTGAAGAATCTGCATACCCCGCAGCACCAGACTCCGAGTATGGATGGGAGAAACTCTTTAGTGAGCGTCTCTACCTTGCTTACAATCGCAACCATGGCATCCCTGTTAGGATTGCTAGGTATCACAACATCTTCGGTCCTGAAGGAACCTGGGACGGTGGAAGAGAGAAGGCACCAGCTGCAATCTGCCGTAAAGTTGCTTTCCTTCCGCAGCAAGGTGGAGCAATCGAGGTGTGGGGAGATGGCTTACAAACTCGTTCCTTCTTGTTCGTTGACGAATGCGTTGAAGCAACTTTCCGATTGATGCAATCAGACTTTATGGGACCAGTCAATATTGGTTCTGAAGAGATGGTGACTATTAATCAACTGGTAGATACTGCTGCTAGAGTTGCAGAGAAAGAAGTTACTAAGATTCATATTGATGGTCCTCTGGGTGTGCGTGGTAGGAACTCTAACAACGATTTAATCCGCGAAAAACTTGGATGGGACTATTCGCAAACACTTGAAGAAGGGATCCGAATCACTTATAATTGGATCAAAGAACAAATTGAAAATACGAAAGGAAACCTCTGATGGCAAAACTTCAAAATGCAATTAACCTTCGTCCAACTTTTGAGGACTTTGGTATTCAACACTATGTCGAAACAGGAACCGGTGGTATTTTAGATTCATACGGCCAAAATTCTTTACTTCAAGTATCTCAACTACAGAAACCTGATCTGACGATGCATTCGATTGAGATCCTTGATCGTATTCATGACGAGGCAGTAGAATACTTTAAAGATAACGATCATGTAGTGATGCACTTGGGTAATAGTCACGATGAACTTCCTAAAGTTATCAAAGAACTAGATGAGAACCCTGCTTTATTTTTCCTTGACGCACACTTTCCTGACTCTTATCGTGATGAGTTTCATCGTGAGGTTATTCGTGATGATCCTGACTTTATCAAGATCCCTCTGGAAGGAGAACTACGTATCTTGTGTCAGAAGCGCGACGTAAGCAAGGACATCATTGTTATCGATGATATCCGTATCTACAAGGATGGTCCTTACGAGAACGGAAACTTTGAGAACAAGACCCTGCACGGTGGAGCAAACCTGGATTTTGTCTATGAACTGCTTGATGACACTCACATTATCGTTGAGTCTTATCTGCAAGAAGGCTATCTGATCTGCTTCCCTGTTTCAACTGAAGAAGAAAAAGTTCGTAATTATGTTGTTGGTGCATAATGAGACTTCATAATTGTAAGTATGTGGTTGCTAGTGGCACCACAGGGAGATATGCTGGATGTGACCTTTTGGCACATCCAGAGGTAGATGAATTGTATTGTCTTTGGAACTGTGGATTCTATTCTAATGAATTCCAAGTCTTCAATTCACTTCTTACTCTTTTAAGTCATGGTATTATCCCAGAGAGGATTGATTACTCTCTGGGGTTTCGTCATTTCAAGAAAGATCCAGAGCAAGATATCTATCCTGACTTCCATGAGATCAATCCTAAGGTAGATTTGGAATTGTATGCAGGTGTAGAACTTCCAGATTCTAATAAGTTTGAACCAAACCTTTACGATTTTCACATCTACAATCAGATCACTGATAGATTTTTTGGCCCTAGTAAAAATGTATCGAATAAGATTGATATCTTAACTAATAAGTATTTGCTTGATCCGGATAAGATGATCTCCGTTCTTTATCGTGGAACTGATAAATCAACAGAACTTGTTCTTGCACACCCCCAAGACTATTTGATTGTAACTCAGAAGTTACTTAAAGAGAATCCAGATTTCAAGGTTCTTCTTCAAACAGATCAAACTCAAGTCATTCAAATGTTTGTTGAGGCACTGGGTGATAAGGTAGTCTTCTTTGAAGAAACTCCAAGCACTACATCCAACAGTGTGATTTGGAATCTGATGGAGAAGAATGGTGCAGATAGTATTGAATGGTCGCAGTGGTTTGACGCTGCTCTGCGATGTGTATCTGATTGTCGATACATGGTTAATCATACTGGCAATGTTGCATTCTTTGCAAACTTGTATCGTGGTAGTCTAGATGGCGTTTATCAATTCAATGAAGTGGGGACAATAGATCTTGAATGATGTAAATGAAATTAAAGCACTAAGTCCATACAATTGGAATACTAAAGAATACTTCTATAAGACTATTGATAATGTATCTATTGGTGGACTTTGGTTAGAGTTTGGAGTTGCTACTGGTAGAACTATCAATATCATCTCAGAGAAAGCAGTGGGTGAAGTATTTGGATTCGACACCTTTACAGGCCTTCCAGAAGACTGGGGTGATGGTTGGCAAGCAAAAGGCGTGTTCTCTCAAGATGGAAAACTTCCAGAAGTTAATAGTAACGTTGAATTAATCGTTGGATTATTTCAAGATACTCTAGAATTATTTTTAGAAGAATATCCTCATCCAGCTGCATATATTCATATTGATTGTGACTTGTATTCTTCAACCAAGTATGTTTTGGATCAATTAGAATCCAGAATTGTTTCAGGAACAGTTATATCTTTTGATGAAATTTGGAACAATCCAGTTTATCTTGATAGTGAAATGAAAGCATGGACAGAATTTGTAGAAAGAACTAATATAAAATATAAGTGGATTTCCCGAACATCGCATGAACAAGCATCATTGATAATCTTATGAATAAAGTACCTGACTTAGTATTTCATCATCACACATCACTTGGTGATAATTTTATCTGCAATGGTATTGTCCATACTTATGCAGAACAACTTTGCGATAGACTTCATATTCCTATCCATCGCAAGTATCAAGAGACGATTGAGTGTCTCTATCAAGACTTTGATAATATTATTATCGAGCCATTTAATGATGACTGGGCAACTCTTGAGCGAGAGATGTTTCCTTGGGCACAAGATAAAGGGTGGCCTGTTGCCCGTATTGGATTTGAGAAGGTTGTCTATCGTCAACTAAAGAGAGAAAATACTCCTCCAGAATTCTTTGCTGTTAACTTTGATAGGCAGTTCTATGAAGAAGCAAATATATTATTCAAAGAACGCTATGATAAGTTCATCCTTCCTAAAGATATTCCAGGATCTGATGAAGTCTATGAAAACTTGACTCAGGGTGAAGATGAGTATATTATTGTACACAAAAACTCTAGTGCAGAGGGAGATTATCCTATCGACCTCTGGAGTTGGAGACGCAATCAGATTGGTGCTATTCCTGACACTAAGATCATTGAGATTGGATTGGGGCAGACAACTAATATGTTGGCCTATATGAAACTGATTGAAAATGCAAAAGAAATCCATTGTGTTAATAGTAGTTTCTTCTGCCTTGTAGATAGTGTGGCGAAGAGAATTAAACCAAATCTCTTCTATCATGATATTCGTATGAATAACATCACACAAACAAACTGTGCCGCTAATGGCAATCGTTGGTTTATTATTGATTATCCATTTAAGAAATGAAAAAGATTGCAGTATCAACTTGGTGTACTGATGACTATGCGGTACATCTTCGCCCAGATAAACTAAAAAAACTTGTAAATCATTTTCATCCAGAGATTGATTTTCATATTGTAGATACATCTCAGACTGAAGAAATCAAGAAAGAAAATCCTTGGATGCTTGCTGAGACTATTAGGTATCCTGATTGGATGATGGTTATGTCTTGTCTTCCCTTTGTGGAAGATTATGATATGGTCATTCATATGGATGCTGACTCTTTCTGTATCGGCAGCCTTGATCGCGTGATCAACTCTGAAGCAGAATTGATTGGTGTTCGCAACAACAATCCATATGGTAAGGCAGGTGCTGCTAGTCCTTGTGTGAGTCCTTTCTATGCTCCCTATGGAGACAACGGAACAATCGGTGTCAATGAGTTTTTGAATGCAGGTTTTGTTGCATCAAACGACAAGTCTTTCTGGTATGAGTGGAGAGACTTTAATAAGTTTGTTGCTGAACAGAGTGATGGTCGGACCTTTACTTACCAACCATGGCCCATGATTCGTAACGAACAAGATACTTGGAATCACATTTTCCATGCTAAGGAAAAATACACCAGTGAGATTGTAGATAGAGACGGCAGTGGTGTTACCTATGGCATTTATAACCAGTGGGGACAGACTGATCATTGTGAGAGTTGGAAAGAACTCTATATGAAGGATGGAGAAGTCTATATTGATCATCCTCTGACTAAAGAACCTTTGAGAACCAGTGTCCTTCATGCTGCTGGTGTGGGAACTATGGAAACTATTAAGGAATATGGTGACCAATATCATTGGTTGTATGGTATAATTAGTAAAGATGTTGCCGATCACATTCGTTCTATTGTAGGAGACTGATGAAGCAAGTACAAGATTTTTTAGAGTCTATTTCTGGTGAGGAAGGACTCTACCCATATATGGCAAATCGCAGGAAGTTTATTCCTGGAGAATCTCCTGTCTATTATTCTGGTCCATACTGGGACAATAGAGAGATTGAAACTATCTTTAATTGTTTTCTAAAAGGTAAATGGTTGGCTTCTGGCGAAGAAGTTAATAAGTTTGAACGTCTTTTCTCTAAAAAGTTTAATAAGCAATCTTCTTTGATGGTGAACTCTGGTAGTTCTGCTAACCTGGTTATGCTTGCTGCTCTGAAGAAGCGGTTTGGCTGGTCTGACGGTGATGAGATTATTGTGTCTTGCGTTGGATTTCCAACCACCATTGCTCCCATTGTTCAGAACGGTCTGAAACCAGTCTTCGTTGACATTGACTTCTCTGACCTGAACTGGAACGTAGAAGAGATTGAAGATAAGATCACTACAAGAACTAAGGCATTGTTCTCCTCTCCTGTTCTTGGTAATCCGTATGATTATGATATCGTTCTGGATATCTGTGATCGATACAAACTTGAACTGATCTCTGATAACTGTGATACTCTTGGTAGTAAATGGAACGGTCACTATCTGACTGATCACTCTATTTCTGCTTCTTGCTCCTTCTACCCTGCACACCATATCTGCACGGGTGAGGGTGGTATGATCTCTTCTGATGACATAGATCTGATCAATCTCTCTCGCAGCATTGCTTGGTGGGGACGTGACTGCTACTGTGTGGGCCAGCAGAATCTTCTGTCATGCGGAACTTGTGGTAAGCGATTTGATAAGTGGATTGAAAAGTATGATGGCATCATCGACCACAAGTATGTGTATTCTCAGATGGGATACAACTTGAAACCAATGGACTTCCAAGGTGCTATTGGTTCCGTTCAAATGGAGAAGCAAGATGAGATCCATCGTCTCCGTCGTAAGAATAAGAATGCAATTCAAGAATATCTTGAGAAGATCCCTGGTGTCCGTAGTGTAAATGAACTTCCTCAAGCAGAGACAAGTTGGTTCGGTGTTCCTATTATCTGTGATAATGCAGAGATTAAGAATGGATTGACCCAACACCTGGAAAAGAACAAAGTTCAAACCCGTAATTATTTTGCTGGTAATATTCTGATGCACCCTGGATATAGTCACCTTGACTACTACAAGAATTACCCCAATGCATGTAAGGTTCTTGATAACGTATTCTTTGTTGGGTGTTCTCCTACCATCACAGAAGAAATGATTGACTACATTGGAACTGTAACGGCATCATTCAAACTATGAGAGTAGCAGATTATGTTATTGACCAGATTTACAAGGCAGGTTGCGAACATATCTTCCTTGTAACTGGTGGCGGAGCTATGTTTTTAAATGATGCAATTGCTGCTCATGAAAAAATTGAACCAGTTTGCAATCATCATGAACAAGCATGTGCAATGGGTGCAGTTGCATATGCAAAATATAAAAACAGTTTAGGTGCTGTTTGTGTTACTACAGGATGTGGTGGAACCAATGCAATTACTGGTCTTCTAGATGCATGGCAGGATAGTGTTCCTGTTATTTTTGTGTCTGGCAATGTAAACAGACCACATATGGCTCCTGCAGGTGTAAGAAATCTTGGAGTTCAAGAAGCAAACATTATTGATATTGTAAAACCAATCACTAAGTATGCAACTGTGGTTGAAGATCCTGAGATGATTGATGAGGTAATGAAAGATGCGATTCGTATTGCTACTCATGGTCGTCCTGGTCCTGTATGGATTGATATTCCTATGGACGTACAGGGTGTTGAATGTTTTAGTATTGAGGATGCAATAAAGAGGGCAAAGAGACCTTTGATTCTTGCTGGTAACGGTATCAACTGTGCTCAAGCAAGAGAAGAGTTTAAGTTCTTTGTTGATCAGACAAACATTCCAGTTGTTACTTCATACAATGGTGTTGATCTTATTTCCTCTGATGATAGAAACTATGTTGGTAGAGTTGGAGTAAAGGGAACTCGTGCTGGTAACTTTGCAATGCAAAATTGCGACCTACTTCTTGTGATTGGTTGCCGTCTTCCTGTTCCTGTGACTGGGTATAACTATAAAACTTTTGCCAGAGAAGCAGAAGTTATTGTTGTTGATATTGATAAGGATGAGCACTCAAAGGATACAGTAAAGATTGATAGACTTATTAATCGTGATGCAAAAAACTTTCTTGATCTTTATTGGTTTGATCGTAGCAAGAGTGATTGGAATTATCTTTGTGAAGAGTGGAAAGAAAAATGGCCAGTATGCCCTACAGAAAATCCATCTGAAAAAGTAGATCTCTATTACTTTATGCAATGCCTGAATACTTTGAAGAGAGATGATGATGTTCTAATTTCTGATGCAGGTTCTGCATTCTATGTTTGTTCTCAAGCAACTACAATTAAAAATCAACAGAGATATATCACATCTAGTTCTCAAGCAGAGATGGGATTTACAATTCCTGCCTGCATTGGTGCTGCATTTGCCAAGGAGGGCGATGTAATTGGTGTGACTGGCGATGGTTCTTTTATGATGAACCTACAAGAACTTCAGACTATTAAACACTATAACCTCCCTATCAAGTTGTTTGTATGGAATAATGATGGATACCTCTCTATTCGCACAACTCAAAAGAAATTTTTTGAGGGTAGAGAAATCGGAACAGATGCTGAAAGCGGTGTCTCTATCCCAAACATTCGTGATGTGGTAAAGAGCTTTGGTATTGATCACATTTATGCTGATGCAAAAGGTTTAGAACATGCAGTTCAAACTACTCTTGATTGTAGTGGTCCTATTGTATGTGAGGTTCTTTGTGAGAGATGGCAAGAAGTTGTTCCTACAATGCAAGGTAGGAAAAATGTAGATGGTACGATTAGCGCACCACCTTTAGAAGATATGTATCCTTTCTTGTCAAGAGAGGAATTTTATGATAACATGATTATTAAGCCCTTAGACTAATATGCCTGCTGATAATAAAGACAAGGTAACTATTCTAAAGTTACGCAAACAAAAACAGAACAATGTGAAGACGGTCGGTGTAACTGCCTATGATTATCCGCAGGCACTTATGGCAGATAATGCTGGTGTTGATTGGATTTTGGTTGGAGATTCTCTTGGCATGACTACTCTAGGATATAAAAGCACTATTCCTGTTACCATGGATGATATGCTCCGTTCTGCTAGAGCAGTTGCAAGAGGTTCCAGTCGCGCCTTTACTGTGGGTGACTTGCCTTACATGTCGTATCAGATCTCTAATGAAGAAGCAGTCAGAAATTCTGGTGACTTCATTCAAGCAGGTATGGATGCAGTCAAGGTAGAGGGTTGTATGGTAGAAAGGGTCAAGGCAATCTGTGATGCGGGTATCATGGTGATGAGTCACCTTGGTCTGACTCCACATACCCGTGCTAAACTTGGTGGTTATCGTGTTCAGGGTAAGACTGCTGATCAGGCAAAGATTATTCTTGATCAGGCCCTGCGTCTTCAGGATGCTGGTTGCACGTTCCTTCTGCTTGAAGGTATGCCTAGAGAGTCTGCTGAGATGATTGCAACCAACCTTGAGATTCCCGTATATGGTATTGGTGCAGGTGACAAAGTTGATGGCCAACTGGTTATCATGCACGACTTGGTTGGACTCTTCTGGGAGTTCAAGTCTAAGTTTGTGAAGCGATACTGTGAGGCAGGACAGATGATCCAGTCTGCTCTTACTGATTATGTGAGTGAAGTCCGTGATCTTAAGTTCCCTTCAGAGGAGAACTTCTATGCAATCAAGGATGAAGAACTAGAGAAACTTCTTGGACAGGGAGCAGGTTGGAAGCATGATAAGTAAGAAAATCTTCTTCACTGGTGGTGGGGGCTTCATTGGAAAAGAAGTCATTCCACTTCTCCGTAAAGATGGATATGAAGTTGTTGCTCCATCATCATTTGAATTAAATTTTACTGATAATAATTCAGTTATAAAATATTTTAATGAGCATGGATTTAATTATCATGCAATCGTTCATGCTGCTGTTATAGGTGGTCGTAGAACTAAAAAAGATGGATTGATTACCTATCTTGATAATATGCGAATTTTTGAAAATATATTTGCATATTACAAATATGTTGATCGTTTTATTAATATTGATAGTGGTGCATCTCTTTTTGATTCTGGAACTATACCTATAGATCCTTATGGATTTTCTAAGTATTGTGCTGCTCGCAGTGTAGGAAGCATTGAACGTGGTATTAATTTAAAACTCTTTGGTTGCTTTGGTATCCATGAAGACGATCATAGGTTTATTACAACAGCAATCAAAAACTATATTAACAAAGAACCCATCATTATCTTCCAAGATAAGTTGATGGATTTTATGTATGTTAAGGACTTTTATAAGATCTTGAAGTATAGTTTAGAATGTAGTCCTTATCTGATTCAAGCAAGGCCGCATATGATAGATTGTACATATGATCGTAAGTTTTATCTGAGTGATATTGCTGAAATGATTAATGATTTGAACAGTTATACGGTTCCAATCATTAATGAATCTAAAGAAAGGGGGGAACCCTATTGTGGAAAGTTTAGTATTGATCTAAACTATATTGGATTAGACCAAGGCATTTATGAACTCTACAAAAGTCTTTGTTAATGGATGCTTCGATGTTTTGCATCGAGGCCACTTTGAACTAATTAAATATGCCTCCAGTTTAGGAACTCTAACTGTTGCTCTAGATACGGATGAAAAGGTGGCGAAAGCCAAAGGACCTAATAGACCAATTTATCCTTTATATGATAGAGTCTATCAAATGACATGCCTTAGGGGTGTTGATATGGTCCTTACATTTAATAGTAAAGAAGAGTTGGAAAGTTTAGTCAAGAACATTGCACCTGATATAATGGTTGTTGGTTCTGATTGGGAAGGAAAGGAGGTAGTAGGATCTCAGTATGCAAAACAAATCAGTTACTTCAAAAGAATCGGTGATTACTCCACTACAAAAACAATTCAAGGTTCTTCTTATCGGTGATAGTTGCATAGACCAGTATGTCTATGGAACCTGTGATAAAATCAATCCAGAGGCACCTGTTCCTATCCTCAAGTATACGAGGGAGAAACGTGTTGATGGAATGGCTTATAATGTCAGGAATAACCTGCAGGCATTTGGTCTGGACGTTACTACAATCACTCAGGAAGAGAGTATCTTCAAGACACGATACATTGATGAGCGATATAGTCAGCAGATACTGAGAGTTGATACTGAAGGAGAAATTAAACCTTTGGGTTACGATCTCCCGCAAGATAGATTTAATGCCCTTGTCATATCTGATTATGATAAGGGATTTGTCACATCTAAACGATTGTTTGAATTGGTTGAATGGTTTGATGGTCCTATCTTTATTGATAGTAAGAAGACAGTTCTCCCAGTAGATAGTGCCTTTATCAAGATCAACAATTACGAGTATGACAAACTAGAAAATCAGAACACTGATAACCTGATTATCACTAGAGGATCCAAAGGAGCAGAGTATCGCGGTACGCTATATCCAGGGGAGAAGGTAAGTACATACGATGTATGTGGTGCAGGTGATACTTTCTTGTCTGCTTTAGTTTACTTTTATCTTTTGTATGGTAAAATAGAAACTGCTATACCATATGCAAACAAAGCAGCATCAATTGCTGTATCCAACTTTGGAACTTACATATTAAATACACAGGATATTGATGAGATACGTCATAGACATTGATGGAACTATCTGCACTCCAGGCCTCACGGAAGAGATGCGATATGAACAGGCAATGCCAATTCAGGATAGAATTGATAAAATAAATAAACTATATGACGATGGTCATACCATCGTATATCTCACTGCCAGAGGAATGGGTAGGTATAAAAATAATGCAGACCTGGCAATTAAAGAATTTTACGAATTTACAGAGATACAACTAAGTTTGTGGGGATGTAAGTATCATCAATTATTCTTAGGCAAACCCTCTGCAGACTATTACATTGACGACAAAGGGGTACACTCTGATGACTTCTTCGGAGATTAAGTTCGTCCCCAAAGGATGGGGGCATGAAAAATGGATCGTTAATAACGATGAATATTGTGGCAAACTTCTTTTCTTTGAAGAGGGGAAGAGATGCTCTTGGCATTATCACAAGATTAAGGATGAGACTTTTTATCTTCAATCAGGTAAACTTCTTTTGTATTACGGAGACAACGACAGTCTGGAAGGTGCAAAAGATCTTATCCTAACGCCAGGAGATAAGTTTCACATCTATCGTGGCCTTAGACATCAGATGATTGCTATCGAACCATCTGAGTTATTTGAATTCTCAACACAACATTTTGACGAAGATAGTTATCGCGTATTAAAAGGAGACTGAAATGAATTTTGACATTAAATTGATGGAGGGAAATCATCGAGGTTTCCTATCCAACTTTATTACTATTTTGACTAGTTATAGAGCATTAGAGAAGGCAGGAGTAGATCTGAATAAGGTCTGTGTCGATCCTTCAATGTTTATGCTTTATGGTGACCCAAGTAACTGGTTTGATCCTGATAAGGTATCTGACGATGCTTCACAGATAGCAAATACGCAAGATCTATTTGATTGTGATTATCCTTGGGGAACGTTTAGGGACTTTGATTTAAATAAATACCGAAAGTACATTCCCTTTAATCCTAGAGTACAGGGAATTCTTGACGCAATTCCAGTAGAAAAGTATGCAACTTGTTTGGGCGTACATTATCGTGGGACTGACGGTGTGGGTCACACTGAGTTTGTTGCTGTTGAAAAATATCTGAAAGCAACTGAAGAAGAGTTTGCTACTGGAGATTACGAGGCAATCTTTCTTGCCACAGATCAGACCAATATTGTTGATATCTTCAGAGAAAAATTTGAAGGTGTCGAAGTATATTGCTATGACCATCAAAGGACCATGAGTAATGCTGGCCTGCACTATTCCATTCAGGCACAACCAAACTCTCCTGAGAGGATTTTGGCTGGCGATGAGGTTCTTATTGATGCAACTACCCTGTCAATGTGTAAGACGATGATTGGAAAGTCTTCCAATATTACTAATTATGCACGTATCCTCAATCCATTTCTAGAGACCTTGTATCAAGATCTGAATACTAGTAATGATCATGGAGACCATCGTGACTTTGATGAAAACTCAGAGAAGTTCCCGCAAATTAGAACTAAGGACATTCAACCGTTCATCTTTAATTGGAGAGGCCAGTTTGAAAAGTCTTGTGTGATTGAAGATTCTCTAAAAGAAATATTTGGCGAAGTGACTGTCATTAATAGTGATGAAGAGAATACTCGCGAAGGTTGGATTGATCTTGGGGATGAAGCATACTTTACGATGCAATTCCGTCAAGCACTAGATCTTTTAAAACCAGACAAGAAAGTTTTGATGCATTGCCAGGGCGACACTGTTTTTGATAATTATAAAGAACTTGTCAAAGATGCAAGAAAGTATTATAATCTATATGAGTGGGGGGTATATGCACCAGACGTAACAAACGTTTGGTACACTCCAGAGCACACCGATATTAATGGTATTGAATCTCAAGATGAAAATATCAAGATGGTTGCCTGTACTGATGAGACGGTATGGTTTGTGCATAGAGATGTCATTGACGAATACTATGCAAGAGGCCTACCCGAAATCATGACTCACCAACGAATGAAGATGGGCTGGGGATGGGATCTAGTGATGAATGGTATTTCTTTCTTAAAAGGTAGACCAGTTATCCGTGACTATGCCCACCAGATTCAACATGCCAAAGGAACCAACTACAATAAGAATTCTGCAGGCGAAGAGATGGGAGGACTTTGGAATAGTCTTCAAGACGATCTGAAAGAATGCATCTCTTATATTAAAGGAGATAGAGAAAAACTGACTAAGTACTTTTGATAATGGATAAAAACAAATCTGCTTTCAAGTTAGAGGGAATTCCTCATATCTACTGGTTAAATCTTGATGCTGATGACAATCGTCGTCAGTATATGGAACAGCAATTTGAATACTGGCAAATTACAAATCATACTCGCATCTCTGGATTTGATGGCCGTGAAGATGATGTCGCCTATCATCTTAAAGGTAAGGTTCCAGACAACATTACTTCTGGAGAACTTGGTTGCTGTTTGAGTCATATCAAAGCAATCAAGCATTTTTATGAGGAAACAAATGACGATTATTGTATGATCGTTGAGGACGATGTGAGTTTTGACATTGCTCGATACTGGAACTTTACTTGGAAAGAATTCTTTGGTCTTGTCCCATATGATTGGGACTGTCTTCAGTTGACCACGATTTGTACAGGAGATATTCATGTCAAACTACATCTTAAGTTTATCAATGACTTTTCTGCAGCAGTCTACTTGATTTCTAGGCACCATGCTGCTAAGATTGTTAGGAACCATGTACGTGGTAGTAAGTTTAAACTAGACAATGGGGTTAAACCAAGAGCCGTGTCTGAGGATGTTATCCTTGAGACTGGTAAAACATATACAATCCCATTGTTTTTATATAATTTAAATTTTGGTTCTACAATACATCAGGAACACATTGGCGTGTTTCACAAAGGCCCACATGATGCTCTCCTGAACTGGTGGCAACAGAGTGGCGCTAGTATTGACATTCGAGATCATATGAACTATGATCCATACTTGGGCCGAATTACTGAAAACTCTGCTGCAAAACAAGCAGCAGAACAAAATTCGGAAAACCCACCAACTTGACAGGTCTCAAAAACCCTGCCATTATAAATACTTAACCTTTTGTCTTTCAGGCAATTAAAGTAACAAAAGGTTACAAACAGAACCAAGTCGAGGTTCTTTTCATCCGTAGGTTAATCTCTACGAGACACAATAGGTAAACAAAATGAT
>Ga0222719_10000617_pt1 | contig 35263 bp, 31 predicted proteins | sample C33_34DmetaG_FD_165039 | JGI IMG/M metagenome (GOLD analysis project Ga0222719, IMG submission 165039) | Estuarine water microbial communities from San Francisco Bay, California, United States - C33_34D | ecosystem: Environmental > Aquatic > Marine > Unclassified | place: USA: California... | reverse complement strand
ACTACAACTACCTTAATGAATAGAAATGTAAAATCTTTATTTAAAGATATTATTTATATATCCAGACTCTCCAAAGTCCAAAATAAAAAGGTCAGAATACTTCTATCTATATTCCTTGCTAACTTAACAGTTGGATTTGACTTACTTATAATTGTTGTTTTCTCAAGAATTCTCTCAGATAATTCCAATTCACAGAACATCTATTTAGATTTCTTTCTCAACAACCTATACCTTTTACCATTTGTAATAGTTTTTAGATTTATATCAATCTATATTGAAAAAACTAACATACAGTTACTTGTTTTAGAACTCATGGAGAGTTTAAAGGAGTACATTATTCGAGAAGTTTACAAAAAAGGAAATTTTTCAGTAGCCGATGCTTCTTTTTATTCAACCACACTATCTGAACATATAGCTTCTTTTTATGGACACTTAGCTCAAGTCTTAAACAATCTAATGCAACTTATTGTATATGCATCATTTTTGATTTATCTAGATTTAAGAACGGTTGGATATTTTTTAATTTGTGGCTTATTGCTAATACTGCCTACTAAATCTCTTCTAAAGCTTGGAAGAAAGTATATGCATGAAAGTTTCACTGCTGCACAACTAATAATGAGAGGCATGCAAAGAGTAATTGATAATATATTTTTAATAAAAATTCTTAGAACATCTGAATCAGAATTTGAAGACTATAAGATTAACCTTAAAAAATTTACAAATGCTCAATTTAACAATATAAAATTTGGGATTATTAATAGTCTTGTACCTAACTTTTCTGCATTGATAATACTATCTGTATTAGTTGCTTTTTTTAATGCCGCAAAAATTATTACTTTGGAATTTCTTGGTGCAACTCTAAGACTTGTTCAAACTGTTGGTAATTTAAATCTTTCTTTAAACCACGTTGTCAACACTCAAGTACATATTGAAAAATTTAAAGAAATGGAAAAAGAGATACCTATTATTCGTGATTATTATAAAGTACATTCTTCTTCGAAAAATATAGCAGTCAAGATCGACAATGTTTCTTTTAATTATTTCAACAGCGAAATTAAAATTTTTGAAAATTTAAATTTAGAGTTTGAAAAAAATAAACATACAGTAATTACTGGACCAAATGGATCTGGAAAAAGTACATTACTGGGTTTAATTGCTGGAGTATTTTACCCTACAAATGGAGACATAATTTTATCATCATCAAACTTAGGGTATGTCGGAGTAACTCCACTGATTATTGATGGAACCTTAAAAGAAAATCTTTTATATGGAAATTCAAAAAATATTAATAATGAGGAAATTATCAATATTGTTGAAGAATTTAATTTATTTAATGAAAAAGATGAATTAAATTTAGACAAATATGTTTCTAATAAATCATTATCTTCAGGACAGATGCAAAAGATATCTTTTATAAGAAGTTTATTATCGGATGTAAAAATATTGTTACTTGATGAGTCAACTTCAAACTTAGATGTAAATACTAGAGATTTTATATTTAAAATATTATCAACAAAAAATATTACAATTATAAATTCAACTCATAACCAAGATGATTTTAATTTTGACAATCACTTAAGAATTGATGTTGGCGAAAAAAGAAATATTTCAGTTTTGTAATAGTTTTTTATATTCTTTTACTTCTTCTATTACATAATTCTGTAGAGAATTATGTTCAAAAATATAATTGTATGCATTTTTCGAAACTCCCTCTAATGTTTTAACATCACTTTTAATTTCATAAAAAAACTCTAGAAAGTTATTGTTTTCGAAATCAAATAAAAATCCATTTTTTCCATGCTCAATTATTTCTTGATGGTTGTCAATATTTGAAGCAAAAACAACACATCCTCTTGACATAGCTTCTAAAAGTGCCTTAGGATTTCCTTCAAAAGAAGAAGGATTTATAAAAAACCTATATTGTTTATAAATTTCTAGAAGCGTTTTATTCGGGACTCTATCGAATATTTTTAAATTTACATTATTTTTTTTTGCAGTTTCAAGCAGTGTAGTTTTTAGGGAACCATCACCATATATATCATAATTTATATTTGAATTTTTTATGGAAATAATGAAATTCTCAAAACCTTTTTGTTTTTCAAGTCGTCCAACAGAAATAAAATTTTCAATTTTATTATCAATAGTTTCGTAGCTGTTGTCTACCTCAATCCAATTTGGTCTAATAGTAATTTTTTTTGTTAGAAATCTATTTTCTAATATCTTTTTGTCTGATTCAGAAGTTACTGAGTATGCATCAGCATATAACAAGCAAATCTGAGTTAATAAGTAGTAAATCAATATCTTTATTGAGTTTTTTTTATTTCTTATTGAAAATTCCAAAAGATCAAAACCTGTTCTGATATACAAAGGTTTTCTGTAAACCAGCTTTGTTAACAAGGCCAACCAAGAACCAGACAGCTGATTTGTCTTTAAAAAATCTGAGTCTTTTATTATTTTCTTATTTTTTATTAAAAATTTAATAGATGAAAACAAGATACTGTTATTTATTTTCTTATTTTTGTTTGAATACAAAGCTATATGCTTAATTCCATATTTATTTAATTCATGATTACGATCTTCAGAGTCATATGTAATAAATGTAACATCTACACCTTGGTCAGAAAGTTTTTTATAAAGTAAGACTTCTCTTGAAAATATACCCGAACTTAACCAGTCGTTTAAAGATACTTTATACGTGAAAAAAAGAAGTAATTTCATAAAATAAACAGTTAGTCTTTATAATATACTTGGTTACAACTTTAATTTTCAATGAAAAAAATTTTAATAATTCATAACAAATACCAACAAACAGGAGGCGAAGACCTTGCTGTTGAAAATGAGATAAAAGTTTTAAGCAAATCTTACGAAGTAGATACACTAATTTTTGACAACAACATTGATAGGAAATTAAGTACATATAATTCTTTGTTACTGCTTACCAACTATCAAATAAATAAAAAATTAAAGAAAAAAATTAAAGATTTTCAACCCGACTTAGTTTATGTGCATAACACGTGGTTTAAGATTTCTTTAGGTATTTTTAAGATACTGGAAAAAGAAAATTTAAATACAGTTATCAAACTACATAATTTTAGATACTACTGTACAAGGACTTTTTTAAAAAAAATTCATTTAGAAAATGAGAAATATTGTAATGCATGTGGTGCAATTTTTAATGAAAGAGAAATTATAAATAAATATTATGATTCATCATTTATCAAATCAATTCTTGTAAACAACTATGGAAGAAAATATATGAATATATTAAAAAATGAAAAATTTATAAAAATTGTTTTAACAAATCACCATAAAGAATTTTTAATTAAAAATAATATCAGTCAAAACATAATTGTAATACCAAATTTTATTCCAATTATAAATACTGAAAAAAGCATCATTTCAAATGATTACATAGTATATGCGGGAAGAGTGTCTTCAGAAAAGGGACTCGAGGAGTTGATAGAGAGTTTTATTAATTCAAATCATAACCAATTAAAATTAAAAATTGTCGGAAACGGACCGTTACTTGAATTATTAACTGATAAGTATAAAGATGATAATGTTGAATTTCTGGGTGAGCTAGATAATAAAAAAACATTAAATATAATATTAAACGCAAAAGCAGTTATAACTGCAACAAAGCTTTTTGAAGGACAGCCCACCCTCCTTTGTGAAGCTTCAGCATTAGGCAAAACTTCAATTTTTCCTAAGACTGGTGGTATTGGAGAATTTTTTCCAGAAAATTATATTTTTGCATTTGAACAATTTAACTATTCAGATTTAATAAGAAAAATTGAATTATTAAATGACTCAAATCTAGTTAATAAACAAGGAACCAGCAATAAAATATACCTTAATAATATGTTGAATGAAAAAAAATTATTAAATTTTTATGATAGTCTGATGAATGAATAATAAATTAAAAGTATCCTTTATTGTCAGTGTTTTTAATTCCAGTCATCTAATTCAAAATTCAATGCAAAGTTTAATAAATCAAACGTATAAAAATATAGAAATTTTAATAATTGACGATGGTTCTACTGACAAATCATATAAAATTTTAAAATCAATAGAAGCAAGTAACAGTAATGTTAAATTATTTAAAAACAAGGTGAATTTAGGTCTTACAAAATCTCTGAATAAGCTGATAGATCATTGTGAGGGAGAGATAATCGCTAGACACGATATTGACGACTTTAGTAAGCCAAAAAGAATTGAAAAACAAGTTTACGAAATTAATAAACTTGACTTAGACTTCTGCCTAACAAGAGCAAGAAGACTTGATAATAACAAATTAATTCCAAAGTACTCTTTTCTACTTCCAGATAAATTCGTTATGAAGTATAAAAATCCATTTATACATGGAACACTTGCTATCAAAAAGGAAGTTTTATTGGCAGTTGGAAAATACAATAAGAAATTTTATTATGCGCAAGATTACAAACTATTTTCTGACATGATTAGTCAGAACTTAAAATATAAAGTCATTAATGAACCGTTGTATTATTTAAATATGATAGATAACCTATCTTCAAAATTTAAATCGGATCAACAATATTTTGCAAACTGTGTCAGAAAAAACTTGATTCCTTAAATATGAAAGTTTATGTAAATTCAGCAAAAGAAAATTGGATTGTAGATCGATACAGAAAAGAGTGGATTAAATACAACAAAGATAGCTTTTCCTTTGCTCCAAACAGAGGAATAATTTGGCTAATGTCACCATGGACATGGAAAAAGATACCAAAAAGATTCTTGTCAAGGGAGAAAGTGTTATGCACAATCCATCATATTGATGAAAATAAATTTTACGGAGGTGAGGAAAAAAATTTTTATGAAAGAGACAGGTATGTTGACCACTATCATGTAATTTCGGATAAGACTTACGAACAAGTTGATAAATTAACAAATAAACCTATTACTAAAATTCCTTTTTGGATAAATCAAAACTTGTGGTTCGAAATTTCTAAAAAAGATCAATTAAGAAAAAAATATAAACTAAATAAAGATCATTTTATTGTGGGTTCATTCCAAAGAGATACCGAAGGGGCTGATTTGATCTCTCCAAAATTATCAAAAGGACCAGACAGATTGGTTGAAATATTTTTACATTTAAGAAGTCTTAACAAAAACTTTGTAGTCATACTTACTGGCAAAAGAAGGCAATATATTATAAATAAGTGTATAGAAAATAAATTAAAGTATTTATATTTTGAAAACTGTAATTTTAAAACTATGAATGAGCTTTATAATTTATTAAATTTATATGTTGTTGCATCTAGGTTTGAGGGTGGTCCAGCGGCAATAATGGAATCAGCAATCATAAAAACTCCAATTATTTCTACTGATGTTGGTATAGCATCGGAAATATTGCACCCTCAATCTATATTTAATATGGAAAATTTTGAATCTGCAAAACCACAAATTGACTATGCTCATAAAAAAATACAAAATTTTATAATTCCAAAACATTTTGAAAACTACAAAAGACTTTTAAATGAGATATATGAAAATTAGTATAGGAACAAAAATAAAAGATGGACCATGGGGTGGCGGTAATTTATTTGCTATTAATCTAAAAGAATATCTAATTAACAAAGGACATATTGTAATTCATGACTTAAAAGATAGAGACATAGATCTGATTTTAATTACAGAACCTCGGAAAACATCAGAATCTTCAGCATTCACTAATTTTGATGTTTTAAACTATTTGAGTTATATAAAACGTGACACATTAGTTTCACACAGAATTAACGAATGCGACGAAAGAAAAGGTACAAAATTTGTAAATAAATACATAATTAATGCAAATAAAGTAAGTGATTCAACAATCTACGTAAGTTCATGGATTAAGGATATCTATATAAACCAAGGAATAGATGATAAACAAAACAAAGTTATTTTATCTGGTTCAGATTCAAGTGTTTTTAATCGCAATAATTTTAAAAAATGGAATAAGAATGAAAAATTTAAAATTGTAACCCACCACTGGGGAGCAAATTGGATGAAGGGGTTCGACATTTATGAAAAAATTGATAATTTACTTGATAATTCATACTGGTCAAATTTAATTGAGTTTACATATATAGGCAATACTCCTAAGGATTTTAAATTTAAAAACGCAAATGTAGTTAGCCCAAAAGCTGGTTTTGAACTTGCTAATGAAATTAAGAAAAATAACCTCTACATTACTGGGTCACTAAACGAACCGTCAGGCAACCATCATATTGAAGGTGCTCAGTGCGGATTACCAGTAATGTATGTTGAAAGTGGAGGGATACCAGAATATTGTGAAGGCTTTGGAAACAGTTTTTCATTAAAAAACCTTGAAGACAAGCTATTGGAATCTATGAACAATTATGAAGATTTATATGAAAATATGAAAAACTATAAGTTAAATTCTGAGAAAATGTCGGAAGAATATGAAGAATTATTTTTACAAATGTTACAAAACAAAAGTAAATTATTACAGAGAAGAAATATAATTTTTAATAACAATTATTTAAAAAAGTTGATATACAAAGCAGTTAATTAAAAATAATTTCTACAATTTTTTTGTAAAAATTATCTAAATTGTAGTTTTCCAAGATTGTCTTATTGCCTTTATAAGCAACGCTTTCAAGGTGTTCGCTATTTTCAATTAATTTTTTTATCATAATTTCCCAATTTTCAAGATTATTTTCCTTCATAAAAAAAATATTTTTATTATTCTCAAACTTTTCTTTTTCCCAAAACCCGACAGTTTCAGTGATGATCACAGGTACTTTCATCGACATTGACTGTAATGCAACACTTTGACCAGATGGTTGGTGGGAATCTATTAAAGGAATTAAAGATAATAGTGATTTATCATAAATACTTCTTAACTCTATGTCTGAAATTGTATCTTCAGACCACTTACCATTAATAACTTGAATATTTTTAGAAAACTCAAAATCTTTAGAATGTAAGAATTTAGATATAAGTATAAAGTTAAATTGATCCATTCTTTTTGATAATTTTTTTATAAAATCAAAATCTCTTTTTTCATCATTGCCAATAAATAAAAGGTATTCTTTTTGGTTAAAGCTTAAATTTGGTTTCCAAAAATCTACATCTACTGCAAAAGGTATAAAGTAAAACTTATGTGCATATCTTGGAAATTTTGATTTTGCATATTCCATTTCATTTTTACTTAGAAAGAATAAGTTTTGAACTAAACCACATAAACAAAAAATCAAAGAGTGTCTTAAAATCCTACGTACGAAATGTCTTTTTTGATCAAGAAATAATCCCATTATGAAAACGGATATTTTAATTTTTTTAGACAAGCGATTTTTCAATACATAGGGAATTAATGAAAACGCAACTCTTTGATTTGTACAAATTAAATGAGTAGTCTTTTGAATAATTTCTTTATTTTTTTTATATTTTATTTTCTCTGTATAAAAAGGTATCGTTGTTAAATATCTTATAAACTGAAAAACCTTTTTAATTAGATAGTTGTTACTATCGGTAAACTCTATAATATTAACGTTATTAAAATTTTTCTTAAAAATATGATAGGTATAAAAAAAATCATGTGCATAAGTGTTATTTGGATCTTCAAGTCGTTTCTTTCTACCACCTTGAAAAGCAAAAGTAATGTTTTCTTCCATCCCTTATTTGATATTACTCTTAAAGGAAGTCAATATTTTGAAAATTAAGTATATTTTAAATACAGCAACATTTTTCTATCTATCTTTAATGATATTTTTCATGATTTCTGCGAGACCATTTGCTGGCCTGATTGTTTTTGGATTTACATTAGGAGAATTGATTGTAGGGGCTTGTCTTTTGCTATCTTTAGTAATCTTGATAACACCAGGAAAATATCTAAAAAAATATTTTACTTTTAATGATCAATTTATTTATCACAAGTTAATAATCATATTTTTTATTTTATTAGTTTTAATTAACAAATCAGAAATATCAAATTTATATATATTTAGATCAAGTTCTTTTATTTGGACATTAAGCATAATCTATATTTCATCAGTGATTATGTTTAATCCTGATTTGTTTAAATATTTTATATATATTTTTGCACCTATACCAATAGTAAACTACCTTTTTGCTACGGGAAATTACCCAAATTTTATAATCAATTTTTATATAAAATATTCAGATAAATTTCAATTTATAAAAGCCTCAGATCTATTGATGTCTTATATGGTCGTAAATATAATTTTGATATTTTTAAACGGTGTTAACAATAAGACAATCACTTATCTTTGTATAACTTCTGGATTGTATTTTCCACTAATGCTTTTTAACAGTAGGGGTGCGTTTATTTCTGAAGTTATATTTTTAATTTTACAAGTTTATGTTAATAGGAGCTTTTTTAAAAAAAGTTTTAAAAAAGTTTCTCTTTATTGTACTTTGTTAATTCTAACGACAATTGGTTCAAGTATATATTTTGGTTATTCTTTTGATTTAATTCAAGTAGCTCCAGAAACACAAATTATAGCAGAGGCTGTTGAAGGAATTGCCAAAAATAAAAATACAAAAGAAGCTATTTTGGGATTTTATATTTGTGAAAATAGATTATGCTCAGAAGACAACACTCTGGATTGGAGATTAGATATTTGGGGTGATTTGGTAAGTGATTTAAACAACAAGAATAGAATACTTACTGGATACGGATTTGATGAAATATTTCCAATAATGCTAGATCCATCTGCTCCAGGACGATTAGGTAGAGATGGTTTAAATGAGAATGTACATAATTATTTTTTTAATATTATGGGGAGGATGGGTATTATCGGCTTGATACTAATTATTTTATTTTACAACTCATTAATAAACATGTACCAAAACAGATCAAAAGATTTTTATTTGCTATCCTTTTTAATCCCCGTATTTTTTAATTCTTTTTTTGACGCAAATATGGAAGGAGTTCAATATCCCTTTCTTTTCTTTTCTACCCTAGGTTTTATATTTTTTAATAATCAAATTAATAAAACTGTCACTTGAATCTGTTACTTGTTTATTATTAATTCATATGAAAAAAGCATTTATAACAGGTATTACTGGACAAGATGGATATTATTTGTCTAAGTATTTACTTGATAAAGGTTACGAAGTTGCGGGCTTGATAAGAAGAAGTTCTACTTTTAATACGTCAAGAATAGATCCCTTAATATCTCAACACCCAGAAAAAATAAAGCTTTATTTTTCAGATTTATTGGATCCATCGTCTTTAAACAACTTAATTATGAATATTCAACCAGACGAAATATATAACCTTGCAGCACAATCTCACGTCGCTGTTTCATTTAAAAATCCTATGTATACAATTTCTTCAGGCAATCAAGGTACAGTTTCATTATTAGAAGCTTTGAGAAATTCTCAGAAAGAAATGAAATATTATCAAGCTTCATCTTCAGAAATGTTTGGTGGAAGCAAGAAAGAACTGTTAAATGAAAATTCGTTATTTGAACCAAAAAGTCCATATGCCGCATCAAAAGTATTCTCACACAATATGACAAAGCTATATAGAGATTCTTACGATCTTTTTGCTGTTAATGGGATACTTTTCAATCATGAATCACCTCAAAGAGGAGAAACATTTGTTACCAGAAAAATTTCAAGAGCTGTTGGAAGAATTTATCATGGTCTACAAACAAAGCTAACCCTCGGTAATTTAGATGCATCTAGAGACTGGGGCTATGCTGGAGATTATGTTGAGGGAATGTGGATGATGCTACAGCATGATGTTCCAGATGACTGGGTGCTTGCTACTGGCGAGACTCATACTGTAAAAGAGTACTTAACTCTTGCATTTGAAATGCTTGATCTAGATTGGGAAAAATATGTTCTTACATCGGAAAAATATTTTCGACCCAACGAAGTTGATTATTTGTTAGGTGATAGTTCAAAAGCAAGAAAAGAACTAGGCTGGAAGCCCAAAGTCAGCTTTCAGGAATTAGTAAAAAAAATGATTGAAGAAGATTTAATTTTAGCGGAAAGAGAAAAGGTTTTGATTAACAATGGCTTGCTAATGCCTACCTGGGAGCACCACACTTAAATTTTCATTAAACCATTTTATAGTTTTTTCCAACCCATCGTCAAGTCCAGTTTTATGTTTCCAACCCAAATTGTTAATTTTGGTTGAGTCTAGCAATTTTCTTGGATTCCCATCTGGTTTATCAGTATTGAATTCTAAGTTACCATCATACTTTAATAAATCTTTAATTTTTTTTGAGAGCTCATAAATTGAAATTTCTTCCCCGCTACCAACATTATATATTCCCTCGGGTAAGTCATTATTTATGACAAATTTTACAGCATTTGATAAATCATCTACGTATAAAAACTCTCTAAGAGGCTTACCTGTACCCCAAATATTAAAAGTATCTTTTTCTTCTATCTTTGCTTCGTACATCCTTCTTATCAACCCTGGTATTACATGACTAGATATTGAAGAAAAATTATCATTAGGACCGTATAGATTTGTGGGCATTAGGTTTATAACCTTATGTCCAAATTGAATATTTAAAGAATTCCCTATTTCTATTGCTGCAATTTTTGCAATAGCATAAGGAGAGTTTGTAGGCTCAAGCTTGCCATCAAGAAAATAATCTTCTTTTATAGGGTTTTCTGCATTAAGGGGGTAGATACAGCTACTTCCTAAATTTATAACCCTGAGGTCAGGATAATCTATACATGCCTCAAGAATATTCATATTTATCTTTAGATTATCCAAAATGAATTCTGTCCTATTTGTGTTGTTGGCATAAATTCCACCAACTCTAGCTGCTGCATTTATAATTATGTCTGGCGATATTTTTTTAATAAGACTTGATGTTTCATCAAATGAAAACAAATTAGTGTCTTGGCGAGATGATGGAATGACTGCAAACTTTTCTGAACATTCTTCGAAACTTCTTATAATTGACGAGCCGACCATTCCCTTACTTCCAAAAACTAAAACTTTAATAATTAACCCTTTCTTTTTATTTTTACAAACATTATACATTTTAAAGTAACATTAATTAAAAAAAGGTTGTTTACTATAAAATGATTCAAAAAAATTTACACGAAAGAGTCTATCTTTTTTTAGAATCCTTGAAAAAAAAAGATAATAATTATTTTTACAATCCAATGTTAAATGGATTAACTAAGCACGGTAAAAGTTTAAATTTGGGATTCAGTACTTATGCATTAAAAATTTTTTTTATATATGGTTATTGGGATGAATTAAGTAAAAATGAAAAGACTAAATGGATCAATAATATAAATTCATTTCAAACTTGTATTTCTAATTTACCTAATAACTCATATGTTGATACTGCTTTGTACAATTTTTATATTTCACCTCCAAATTCAAAAATATTAAAAAATAATTTAAAAAGAATATATTCTAAAATTTCTTCGCAAAATTTTATTTCATTAGAAAATCAATTATTAAATGCAGTAAGGGCAGAAACTAAACAATCTATTTCCACCTTGCATCAAGTAGGTTATCTAAACAATAAAAAGTACAGTAATTTTGCTAAAAGTAATTCTGAAATAAATAAGTTTTTAGAAAGCTTTAATTGGGAGTTCCCTTGGTCTGCCGGTGCTAACTTTTCTTCACTCTGTGTTTTCAGCAAAACCCAATTAGATCATGATAATTTTTTAAGAAATAGAGATAGTTTGATGAATTATATTAAGTTAAAAGCAAATTCTGAGACAGGAGGTTATTACTCAAAAAAAACTCCTTCAAACAATGAAATAATTAATGGGTCAATGAAAGTAATTACCGGCTTAGATTGGTTAGATGAAGAAATTCACTACCCTAAAAAATTAATAGATTTCTGCTTATCAACAAAACCAAACAGTAATGGTTGCGATATTGTAGACATTATATATGTTCTTTTTAAATGTTCTGAACTAACAAATCATAGAAAAAAAGAAATATTTGAATATTTTAAAGATTTATCTGAAATTATATTTTCACACTATTTTTCAAGTTTTGGAGCATTTTCCTACTATAAAAACAAAAGTCAGCAATACTACAATGGTGTTGTAATTTCTAAAGGACAAAAAACGCCAGACTTACACGGAACCTTACTTTTAAGCTGGGGGCTCTCAATGATTGAAGTATTTTCAGAAAACAATATTGATAAGTGGAACATCATAAAGCCTTAGCATGCTAAATTTTTTATTTTGTTTTGATGATGGATATAATCTTCAAGCACAGTGTGCCATGTTTTCTTTACTTGAAAATGTTAGCGAAAAAATTAATATATTTTTAGTTCATAAAACTAAAGATTCTAATAATTTTATCGAGAACAAGATAGTTCTACATCCAAATTTAAATTCAATCGTTGTGAAAAAATTTAAAAACTCAAAAACAAAATTTCCAAACCTTAAAGGTGCCCATGTATCACAGGCAACATACTATAGATTATATTTAGAAGAATATATTGACACAGATACTGATTTTTTGATCTATTTAGATAGTGACATTATTTGTATTTCCGATCCTATTAATATCATTAAAAACGAAATTACTCAACTTACAAAAGCCAAAGCAATTATTAGTGCAAATTTGGAACATAATTTAACTGGATCTAAAGAAAGACTAAATCTAGATACTGATAAATATTTCAATGCTGGAGTTTTGATAATTGACTATAAAAATTGGACCGAACAAGCTACTTCAGATAAATTATTAACACTTATGTTTGACAATAAGAAAGAATTGAAATACTGGGATCAAGATCTTTTAAATATTTTTTTTAATGGCAACTTTAGTGAGATGACTAAGTTTTTGAATTACAGATTAGAAATTGAAGCTTTTGAAAAAACAGAAATTAATGAAATTAAAAAAATTGAAAATAGTGATATTGTTTTTATACATTACTTAGGAAAGTTCAAACCATGGAATGTAAAAGGGATAATAAATAAAAAATGTAATTTCTATCTAAATACATATAGAAATCTTTTTTCAAAAGAATATCATGTTTCATATAATTATAAATTAAATGCCTTTAAAGATTTAGTTAAAGGCTGGAGAACGCTTTCAATTTTTGAAACGGACAAACCATTACTGTTAACATACCATGTTCTGATGTCACTTTTAAAGGCTAATAAAAAATATGATTAATCAAGAAGGATTTATTTCAAGCTATAAATTTGCAAGAATATCAAATTTAGTTTATTCGGAAGTTTTGACATTAGATCAATTCTACGTCCTTAATCCCAAAAATATAGAAATACTATCTAAAGACAACGTTTCAGTATTTTATAAAAAAGTTAGCTTTGAAGTCAAAGACAATGACGTCATTTTTACAAATACTAATTTAATCAATGATTTATTTTCAGAACTCAAAAAGATAAGAAATTTAAAAAACATAACACTCATAACTAACCAAACTGATGACTCAATTACAAAAAAAACATATTTTAAAAAGCCAAATAGTGTTTCTAATTGGTATGCAATTAATGTACAACACAAAGCTAATGACTTAGTACCAATCCCGCTAGGTTTAGCTAATGATTATTCACCTAAAAACCTCAGAAGTTCTGACTTTTTGAATGTTCTTTACGAAAAAAAAGAACTACCCACTATGTATGTAAATTTTAGAGAAAATACAAACCTGAAAGCTAGAAAGAATTTAAAGGATTATTTTTCAGACGAACACTGGGTTGAAGTTGATATATCTGATTTGAGTATTGAAAACTATTTAAAAAAACTATCTTCACATAGCTTTACATTGTGTCCTTGGGGAAATGGAATAGACACACATCGCATTTGGGAAGCACTTTATGCAGGTTCTGTACCAATAACAAAAAACCACAATACTTTTTCAAACTTAAATAATTTACCAATTTTATTTGTAAACGATTATAAGGAAATAAACTATGATTTATTAAAAAATTATTTAGAAAGAAAAAATGATGGTTTATTCGAGATAGAAAAGTTAAATTTTAAATACTGGGAAGAAGTTATAAAAAGTAACAATATTGATAATAAGATTAATTCATATAATGTTACTGAATCTATCCGAAAACAAAAAAATATTAAAATGAGACTTGCATTTAATTCAAAAGTAAAAAGTGTTAATAAAAAAATTCTATTTTATATTAGAAAAGTTTCAAAAATTCCTTCAAAAATACTAAAAACACGGTATTAAAAGTGATTCAAAATATAAATAAATCAATAAAAATTAAAAAAATAAATTCTGCATTTAGACAATCGCCTTTTTACCTAGTTGATATTATTTATATTTTTTATTCTTTATTAAAAAATGTTGTTTTTAAAGGGTTCCCTTATAACAAAAAATTTACAATTGTAACAGCATCTGATGATAGATTCTTCGATTCGCTTACACAGCTGTTAGAAAATTTAAAAAAGTATTCCTTATTAGATAAAGTGCATTTATACGACCTGGGAATGAAAAGTACGCAATTAAAACGCTTAAAAGAAAATTACTCTAATGTAAAAGTTAGTAAATTTGATTTTACTTTATACCCAAACTTTATCTCTTTAAGAGGCGAAGACAGAACGCTTGGTGGTTATGCTTGGAAACCAAATATTATTAATGAGGTAATTAGTCAGAGAGGAAACTTAGTTCTTTGGATGGACTCTGCTAACTTAATTGATATTAGATTTAAACTTATTTTAATAGTTCTTACTAACAAAGGTTTTTTTTCACCAATAAGTACTGGTAAATTAAAAAATTTTACTCACCCTAGGACTGTGAAAATTTTAAATATTAGCGAAAACATACTTAAAAAACAAAATTTAACTGGAGGACTAGTTGGTTTTAACGCAGAGTCTCAAATGGCAAATAAACTTTTGCAAGAATGGGTTAAATTTTCAAATGTGAAAAATATTATTCTTCCAGAAAAGCTACAAGACCACCTTCACAGACATGATCAATCCATACTTTCATTCTTGTATTACAAAAATAACAAATTTACATATTTGCCTAAAATAAAACAAATTTTCGGTATTAGAGTAAATCAAAATCCAAATCAATACTTTTATCTTTTACATGACGATAATGAATTTGAAAATTTACTATATGAAAATTGGTATAACAAGTTTAAAGATGAATCTACTAAAACAATTAGTAAATCAAGAATATTGATATTGCTATCTCCTGGTAATATTTTAAAAGTTCAAAAAAAGTACTTAAATTCGAATTTTTTAGTATGTATTGTCAATAATGACCAGCAATTGGCAATGCTAGATAACTCTAAATTTTCTTCATATATTAAACACGTTAATTTATTCATAGCTTCAAATAATAAATTACATAATCAATTAAAAAAAGTTTATAAAAGCAATAGGGTTATTTTTCAAGATCCTAACGATTTAATTCCCTTTAAGGAAATCTTATTTAAAAAATATAAGGATGATTTTTAAAGAGTATTTTTTATTTTAATTACATTAGGAATATCTATATCTTTATTGACATTTCGAAACCAAGGATCCGCAATAATTATAAATTTGTCTCTACTTGTGTTTAGCAAAGCAGCCATTAGTGAAAAAGTACTATTACCTACTATAAAGTGATTAAAAGAAAGCATTTTACCGAAGTCGCTTAAAGTATTATCAACTGAATTTGATGAACTATAAATTTTATCTGCCCCTAAAAAGATAGATTGTTTACTGACCCATTCATAATCATCAGTAAATACAGAATAACTGAATTTTTCTATTTCTTTTGAGGCGGTATCGATAGCTTCCTTAAAAAAACTTAATTTTAAATCTTCGTTTAGATTTAAATAGTCTCTCCTCCTTACATGAACTATCGTATCTCCAGATTTTCTTGCAGCATTTCTTTCTAAACTAATTAAATTATTTTTTGATATTGAATGATTTAGAAAATCTTTATACTTGAGCACCAATTTCGGATCTTGCCAATATCCATCAAAAAAGTTATATTTTTTTAAATTATTGAGTTCCAAATTTGTGTCATATAGTTTTAAAAGAAGAGGATTTTTTGGTATCTCAATAAAATTCATCAGCATGCTAGAACTAAACTTATTTAAATTGTTGAAATCAAAATATTTTGGTTCTAATACCAACTCTCTTAACTCAATGTTAGGATCCCTAGACAATATAGATTTTGAAAAATTGCTTGTATCAACATAAATTTTTAATCCCAGATCTTCTAAGTATTTGGCGAAAGTAAATTGAAATAGTTGATTTCCAAATCCACCTTTTAAATATATAAAACCAATTTTTCTCATTTTTACTTCTTTTTTTTTGCCATGTATTTAAAAATTAATTTATCTTCTTAATTTTTCGAAAATTATATCTATAAAGGAAATAATTAAAATATAAATTAATATATATAATCTATCAAAACCGTAAATCCTGAAAATTAAATACACACTTGAAATTGAAATAAGATTAATTAAAACATAAAAACTGTATTTGTAATAGTAAAGTAAATAAATTTCAATAAAGGGTTTATAAATGACAAAAAGAATTGAAGATAACATAGATACTGAAATACTTATAAACAGTCCTATGAAAACATTATTTGTAATTATATCTTCAAGTGATTTTGGAAATACAAAAAGAAAATCATTGATTAAGAGATTTACATCAATATTTGTACTCAAATATATTACAAAATAATTTAAAAATGTGTTGATAGATAGTTTTATTAAACCCATTCTTTACTTTTTAGCCTCTACAAGAAAAAGTAATCCTATTTTTGTTTTAAACATATTATCTAATAAATTAACCATATTTATTCCCAATTTTAAACTTACTATAGAAAATAAAATCCCTAAGTTTAAAAATTTTAAAATTCTGAATTCTTTAAACTTTGATTTTTTAAACAAATTATTTAAACTTTCTTTTTGGTGCTTTGACTTATGTTGAGAAGAATAGTTTATTGGCCCAAGTAGATGAGAGAGCTTTTCAAGTAGTCTCATCGTAATATTGTAATTTGGTGTAGTAATAATTAATTTTCCACCGGGCTTCAATAAATCATATAGTTGATCTAGCAATTCTATCGATTCACTATTATCCAAGTATTCAAATAACCCTATAACAGTTACACTTTCAAAATGTGATTTGTAATTATTATAATCAAAGTCTTCTATATTTTTAAAAACACCTTTTGACCCATATTTTTTATTTGCAAAGGAAATTTGGTTTTTTGAAATATCAACACCAACACTCCCTTTATTTAGATAATTTCCAATAAATGTTCCCGGCCCACATGCATAATCTAAATGAGGACCGGAGTCACTAATTAATTTACAGATCTTACTAAAAGTAATATTGTGCCAATTAGCCTGTATACCCCTACCATTATTTAACCCATCAACTACTACTTTGTCATAATAGTTTTGAGGTAAAGCGCTATCCCAGAATTGGTTCATATGGTAATTTTATTCCAAAGACAAGAATTAATTCAATTATAAAGTTAAAAATTGATTCCCAAAGGTTATATAATTTGATTTATATTAAAAGGTTCTATAAATGAAAAATTTACAGATAGTAAAAAAAGAATTATTTGTATTCTGTTCGGTCTTTCTATATTTATTTATGTTTATTGATTTTGAAGTAATAAAGTTATTATTTTCAATTTTGATTTACATAATTTACGTTTTTTGTAAATATTTAGATTATTCGAATATTTTTCATTTATTTTGTCAAACAGTGCTGACTTTATTTTTGAATTTTTATTTTTACGAATCTCCTGACTTATTCTCAGTTACTCTCTCAATTTTTTTGATAATTATTTTTTTATTAGACAGTGAAGATTCATTAATTAATTTTTCATTTTCCCATAGTCAAAAAAACAATTTTTTTATAATAGCCTCATTATTTGTTGTCGGTATCTTTTTACAGAATATTTATTTAGACTATGAAACAATTGACTGGGATCAAAATAGCTACTTAGTTATGTCGCTAGATATTGGAAGAGGCAATCTTCCCTATGAAAATCAATGGGAAGACAAACAACCATTTTTTTATTATCTGTATTATTTTTTTATTAAACTATCCAATTACAAACTTGCTTTCTTTAAATTAACAAATGATTTAATTGTTTTTACAATTTCAATATTAATTTATTTCATTTCTTCAGATCTAAATAAAGAAAACAGATTTTACAGTATTGCTTCTCCATTTGTTTTTTTGTCACTCATGAGTATTCCATGGGGAACAGTTGACTACTCTGAACTGTACTCACTTTTATTTATAGGGTTTAGTTTTCTAGTAATGAACAAATTTACTAAAAATTCTTCTGTATTTATTTCGGGCTTGCTTTTTTCCTTGTCAACACTTATAAATATTGGATCTTCAATATTTATATTAGGTTTTCTATTGATGTTGCATTTACAGAAAAAGAATTACTTTCTATTTTTTACAGGTCTTACAATGGGCCACTTATTTTTTGTTTTGCTTTATTTTTTTAACGGGTTAATTGAAATATATATTGCAACTATTTTTACAATTCCTTTTGGTTATTCGACAAGCTCTCTTTTTGAATTAGGTACTCTGACTTCTTTTCTTTATTCTTTCTTTCAATACAATTATTTTCTTTATCTTTTACTAACAACATTAATATTTTTTAGATTCCATCATACTTTTTTTGGTTATAAATATTTTTTAGTGATGAAAGAAAAAACATTAATTTTGAATATGTTTACAGCTATTAGTGTTCTTTTTTTTGCTCTTGCTTCAAAAGGGTACAATCATCATTTAATTTATTTTTTATTCTTTATTTCAATAATCTTTCCAAGTAAGAATAGGGTTTCAAGTGGAATAACCATACTTGTCTTTAATTTTATTTTTGTTTTTTATCAAATTTTTCAGTTCTCACCTAACGTAATAAATAATATAACCAATGTATCGAAGATAAATGATGAATATCCTCTTTATGAAATGAGTCAAATTATTGATTCTTATTTTGAAGATGATTATGACATACTGGCCTTAGACCATCACTTGGTTTTGTTCTACCTAAATAAACCTAATTTTTCTTACATAGTCCACCCCACAAACCATTTTGAACCTTGGATTGAAGAGGTTCTAATTGATATGGACTTAATAGAACAAAATAATGTAGTTAATTTGATAAACAAGAAACCAGATGTTCTGATTTGTTCACATATAAGTATCAAATTTGATTTAATATATAATAAAAACTTCAATTGTGAAATTTCAGACTACTATCCAGAATATAAAAAGCTCAACTTTATTGATATAGAAGAGAATAGAAAAAGAGAATATTACTATGACCCATATCAAGATATAAGTGTATTTATAAAAGAAAAATGAAATGAACACTATAAAAAGTTTATCAATTATATTACCAACATTGAATGAATATACGAACCTAAAAATATTGATTCCACAAATCATTATTGAGATGAATCAATTTAGCGAGCTTCAGTACGAAATATTAGTTGTTGATGATAATTCAGATGATGATACCGAAAATTTAATTCATGATTTTTCAGTAACAAATTCAAATATAAAATTTATTAAGCGTACGAACCCACCCTCTCTTCCAATGTCTATATGGGAAGGAATTAATAATTCAAAGTCAGACTATGTTGTTTGGCTAGACGCAGACGGATCTATGCCACCAACTACCATTTCAAATCTTATTAAAAAACAATCACAAAATAAAGAATCTGTAGTAATAGCATCAAGATTTGTTGCAGGAGGAGGCTACAAGGGTATCGAAGAGGCTGGCAAGACTTCTTTTTTCACAGCTATGTACAATGTGTACAAATCGAAAGATTCGGTACTTGCTACAATCTTATCAAAAATTTTTAATAATATTCTTTATAGAGTTTTGCCTGGAAATGTAAAAGATGTAACAAGTGGATTCATAATGGGTAAAAAAAATTACTTTTATATAGATACCTTTAGAAGAGCAGCATATGGAGATTATTTCTTATATTTAATAACTAATTTAAACCAAAAAAATATTAACATTATCGAAGTTGGATATCTTTGTGAAACAAGATTACATGGTAATAGCAAAACGGGTTCAAACATATTTCAATTAATAAAAAGAGGCTTTCCTTACATTATTGCTTCATTAAAATGTAGAATAAGCTAAATGAAAATTTTTAATAAGAAAAATACTTTACTTGCAATTGTCATTAAAAAAGAAGATATTATTAAAGATAAAAATTTTATTACTAATAATGATGAAGAATTTCAAGTTGCTTCATTTAATTTAAAAAAAGACACAATTATTGAAAAGCATTACCATCCTCCACAGCAAAGGAAAGTTCGACATACTTCAGAAGTAATTACAGTTTTGGAAGGCAAAATAAAAGTTTCAATTTTTGACGAGGATCAATCTTTTATTACGGAAAAAGTTTTATGCCAGGGAGAAACAGTTGCTCTTCTTAAAGGTGGGCACGGTATAGAAATTTTAGAAGATGCTAAATTTATAGAATCCAAACAAGGTCCTTATATAGAAGATATTGACAAAATAAGATTCTAATGATTAATGTTTTTGAACCGAAACTTTCTGTTAAAGATAAATTTAGCGTAATGAATACATTATTGAAAAATAATATTTCAGGCACCAGTCCAGTCATAAATGAATTTGAAGAATTATCTTCTATATATTTTAATAGAAAGTATTCCGTTGCCTTAAGTAATGGCAGTACAGCATTAGATGTAGCTTTTCAATTATTGGAACTTTCTAAAAAAGATGAAGTAATTGTTCCATCTTTTACAATTATTTCGTGTTTATCTGCAATAATTCGTTCCGGGGCAAAACCTATTTTTTGCGATGTAGATCCTTCAACATGGAATATGACTTTAGATGAAGTTGAGAAAAAATACAATAAAAATACAAAGGCAGTGCTGATGGTTCACACTTATGGGTTACCAACTGAAGCAACAAAAATTGCCCAATTTTGTAAAGACAAGAATATCTATCTAATAGAAGACGCTGCAGAAGCCCATGGTCAAACTGAGGGCGGAGTGAAATGCGGGTCTTTTGGTGACATTTCTACACTTAGTTTCTATGCAAATAAGCATATAACTACAGGTGAGGGTGGGATGTTACTAACTAATTCTGAAATTTTCTATAGTAAAGCTAAGCAAATGATAAATTTAGATTTTGATAATAATAAAAGATTTGCTCACAATAATTTATATTGGAATTATAGGTTAAGCGGCTTACAGGCCTCACTTGGAATTTCTCAACTTAAGCAAATAAATAAAACTATTAACAAAAAAATTCAACAAGGGCTTTATTATTCAAAATTATTGTCTAATTATAATAATAAAATACAGCTTCCTCTTAATGAGCACAACGGTGAAAAAAATCATTTTTGGGTTTATGGAGTAGTAATAAAAAATTCAGTTGACCGAAAATTTGTTATGGAGGAATTATATAAAAATGGCATTCAAACAAGACCTTTTTTTTGGCCACTTCATTTACAAAAATCTCTTCCTTACAAGTATCAAACTAAAGAGGTTCTAAAAAACTCGGAAAAACTAGGTACAAATGGATTTTACTTACCAATAGGTAGTCATGTTACAAAAAAACATCAAAGATTTATTTCTTCTACCTTAATTTCTATTCTTTAAATTATTAATAAATGTAATTTAGAATGAATAAATAATGCAACAAGAATTAATAAGTGTAATTATTCCTTCCTTTAATAGGTTTAAATATTTAACAAATGCTGTCGATAGTGTATTAGAGCAAACATATAAAAATTTTGAAATAATTGTTGTGAACGACGGCTCTACCCAAAAAGAATATTATGAAAATAAACTTCATCAAGATATCAAAATGATTAATTTAAAAACTAATCAAAGAAATGAAATAGGATTTGTTTCGGAAGGCTATATTAGAAATTTTGGTATCAAAATTGCAAAAGGAGAGTATCTCGCTTTTTTAGATGATGATGATATTTGGCTTCCAGAAAAGCTGGAAATTCAATTGAATGCTATAAAAGAGTCGGGTCTAAAATTTTCATCTACAGAGGGTATTTTTGGTGAAGGTGTTTTTGATAAATCTAAAAGATACAAACTTTATAATAATGAACAATTTTATTCAAAAATAAGTAAGAAATATAGAAATTCCATATATAAACCAAAAAATTTAAAGAGTCTTTATAGAAATTCTTTCAAATTTCCAAATATTTGGACTTACGATTTTTTAAATTATCATAATTGCGTTATTGCTTCAAGCGTTATGGTGGAGAAAAATTTGATGAATATATTAGGCGGATTTAGAGGCATTCCAACTTCTATGCACTCAGATTATGATTGTTGGCTTGGTTTATTAAAACTAACCGATCTTATTTACGTAGATGAACCTCTATTCTATTACGATGGCGGTCATGGCGATGGTCAAGACTGGAGGTAGAAAATTTACTTGAAACAAATTATAAATAATCACAAAAGAATCCGAAAAGAAATCCAAAAAGAGCTCTCTAGAACACACAATTTGCAGTGGAAATTTGATTACGTATCGGAAAGTTGGGAGATAAAGTCATGACTTTTCACTCAATACTTTTAACCGTACATAACAAGCAAGACATGATTAAAAAAGTAGTTTCATCAATAACAAAAAATACAAAAGGACCTTATGAATTATTAATAGTATTTGACGGCTGTTCTGATGATTCAGAAAAAATTGTAACAAATTATCTAAAAAAATATAAAAATAGAAGTATTAAAAAAAAATATTTATATGCGAATGATGTATTTGAAACAAAAGCAAATAATATTGGGTTGAAAGAATGTTCAGGTGATTACATAACAATTATTCAAGACGACATGATTATAAAAGAAAATTCTTGGAATTTAAATTTGTTAAAACCATTTCAAAAATATAGTGATGTATTTTCAGTAACTGCACATACAAGTCATAATTTGGGATATGTTGAACCAAAAAATAAATTAGAAAAACATGGAAATTATTACATGTTAAATTTTCCAGACCCAATTGGATTTAGAACAACAAAAGAGATACCCAGAAGAGATGAATTTAACATAAGACTTACATCTAACAGGGGCCCATTAATGATAGATGCTGAGTATCTTGAGAAATTAAATTTTTTGGATGAAGTTTATGCACCACTTACTTGGGACGATCATGATTTAAATATTCGTGCAAGAATTAATTATGGGCTAGTTACAGGGTATTATCCTATAGACTTTGTGTCAGAAGTTAGGTGGGGTTCTACAAGAGATAAGAATGGAAAAATCCGTGATTGGCTAGTAGAAGCAGAAAAGAAAAATATGAAAATTATTTTCCAAAGATATGAAAATATTATAAAACAAAGAATTAAAGAAAAAAGACCAATATAGAAAAACAATGAATGAAAAAATAAATTTCATAACCTATGGAGACAGTAATTATTTTATACAAAGGCATCACTTAAAAAGTGTTGCCAAAAAATCAGGATTTTTTTCTTCTGCAAAGGCATACTCATATAAAAATTTAGATAAAGGTTTTAGAAAAGAATTTGAAAATATTTTAAAACACTCTAGAGGTGGCGGCTTTTGGATATGGAAACATTATTTTATCATGCAAGAATTAGAATTAATGAAAAATAACGATATTTTAGTTTGGTCTGATGCGGGATCGTCTTTTAATTATTTCGCAAAAAATAAATTTTCACAATACATTGAAATCTTGAATAGTTCAAATGAAAATAATTTAAGATTTAGGATGAAATATATAGAAAATGAATGGACCACAAAAGAATTATTTCAATACTTTAACCTTGATCCCTATTCAGAAATTGGGAAGTCTGGCCAGTTTCATGCAACTCATATGATCTTTAAAAAAAATGATCTTCTTACTGAATATATGAAAAAATATAGAAAGTTATTAACGGACAACCCATTGTTAATTACAGATTATTATGTAAAAAATCAAATTCCAGAATTTAAGGAAAATAGGCACGATCAAAGCATTTTTAGTTTGTTAAGTAAAACGCTTGGTTGTGTTGAGATACCAAGAGATGAAGCCTGCACCTCTGAAATACTCAACGACCAACACAACTACCCTTTTTTATCCACTAGAACAAAATACACAACATCAAAAAAAATAAAATTTATATTGGGATATTTTTATTATCGAAATAAACCAATTTATTTCAATGACAAAAGATTTTGGTTTCAAAGACCTTCTTTTTATGAGAGAATTTTGTATAAATTAAATAAAATGAAATTAAAAGATTAAAATCTTTTTCTATTTGCAAACAACCCAATTTTTCGTATCGAGGAGTCTTCAATCAATTCAAAACTATTCTTATACAAAAAATTAGTTACGGAAACCATGGTTGATTTTCCTTCATATCCTCTCTCATTTCCATAATCGACTGCAATATACTCAATTTCTTTTAATGAGTTTTTGCATCCTAAAAGAACCTCAGGTTCATATCCTTCTGCATCAATTTTTAAAAGTTTTATATTTTTAAAGTTGTAACTATCAAGTTTTTTAGTTTCGACGATTGAAGTATTTTTGGAATTGAACTCCGATAGAGATGTGTTGCCACCTTCGGTATCAATATATATTAGCTCTTTTCCTTCAATATTCGAAAGTGCAAATTTATGAATATTTTCTTGATTATTTATGTTTTTAGATAGACAAACAAAAGAAAAATCGTCGGGTTCAAAAGCATGGTATACAATTTTCTTTCCAAGAGTTTCAAAAGCTAAATACAATTCTCCAACATTTGCCCCACAATCAACGATCAAATCATTTTCTTTAAATTCAATTTTATTCAAACAGTAAGATTCAAATAGTTTTTCTAAATGTTTTTTTGAATCAATTGCTATTCTGGTAACACGTTTATTTGGAAAGAAAAAAGGCTTATTTCCGAGTTCTTTAAAATAATAACCATCTTTAAATTGTATTTTTCCATCACTCTTGTAAATCTGATTAATTAAAAAGCAAAAAATTTTACCATTACTTATTTTAAAAATAAATATTAAGATTCTTGATTTAATCAACAAACGAACTGTTCTAAAAAAAGTGTAATTCTTATCTTCAATTTCAACCTGCATAAAGTCAGGTATGTTTATAATTTTTGGCATAATCCTATGATCATCGATTATTGTAACCCTGAAAAATGAAGGTCATAAACTTTATTTATAGTTTTTTTATATTTAACGTAGGGTCTTGGCATATGAAAATCAGAATATATTTTTTTCTTGTCATAAAATAGATTAAAAAAAATTGAATAATCTCCTCTGTCAAGCCTGCAAAACCCTGCATCATTATCATTTAATTTAATAATTCGATCTGAATTACTTTCTGCAAAAGTATCCAGATTAGATTTGAGTGCTTTTTGATCAAAATACCAATTTTTTTTTAATTTTATATAATCTTTTGGATACCATTCAATCAATTTTTCCTTTATTTCATTAATATTGTCAATTTTAAATATTTCAGACCAAGTTTTTCCAAGTGCAACATTCCACATTATTGAAACCATATCTTTAGTTGTTGATTCTGGACGAAAAATTACAAACTTATCATTTTCAATTAGCTCTATATTTTTTTGGAAGTAGTCTTGAGACAAAGGCATATTATCTATATCAGAAATTATACAAACTTCGTCCTTAAATAAAACAGGTGCAAGAAGTCTTATATTTTGAGCAGCAAAAGTTTGATCTATATCTTCAATATGAAAATTATGAACACCCACTTCGTAAATAGGATTTTTACCGGTATAAAAAAGAACAGGTTCAATATTTAAATTTTTCCACGCTTTTGAGACAATTGGCCAAAATTGAAGGTATTCTTCATTATCATCTGATGACAAAATAACTTTATCAATTTTCATTAATATCTATCTTATTTAATTTTTTAATTAATTAGTTTTTTTATTTAAGTAATTGTTATTTTTATGAAAATTAAAAATAATATGTATTCCAGTGACTTAAATTTATGCTTATATAAATCCAAATAGAAACGAATAAGGTTTTAAGATATAGTTTTTTAATAAAGACCACTTGAATAATAGCTAATATTAATGCAGCGTTTCCTATGGTATAAAGATTGAATCTTATTGGAGGGTACCATCCAATAAATGACCAAAATAAATAAGACAATAGTGAAATTTGAAACATTACAAGAGTTAATTGTTTTGGCACCTTTGCAAGAGGAATACAAATAATAATTAATATAATCAATAAAATTAAATATTGAAGTGTAAGAAGGGTGTCTTTACCATAACAAATAAAATTTTCTGGAATATTTACACAATGCCAATTAGATTCATACCTTAAATACTCAAAACGGGGTTCATTTAGCACCCTTGTTGTAATTGCATTACCAAATCTAACAAAATAATTTTGTATCCAAATGAATTGGCCGTATTTATCAGTATTTTTATCTACTTTTTCGTATTCATTGAAATAAATATAAAAATTATATAGAAGAGTAGGTGAAATAAATGCTATAGTTTTAGCCGCTAAGTTGTTTATATTTTTAATTAAACTTTTAATATTAAAAACCTGAATTATAAAAACATAAAGAAAAACAATAACTATTGATCTATTGAACAAGAATAGGATTCCTATAAATAAATAAGTTTTATAACTTAAGCTATCATTTCTTTTAACTAAGCTATATGCAAGTGGAATAATTAAAAAAGTAAATAATTGATTAGATGTTTTATACACCCCAAAACGCAGCAATGGAAAAGTTAAACTGAGAACACTAATAAAAATTAAATCAAAAGTAGATATCTTTTGGTAATTATTTAAATAAATAATTAGATAAAGTTGAGAAATTGAGATTATTAGTAATTGAAAAATATAAAAAGACAAAATTGGTACAGAGACTGTATTTTTAGTAATTTTAAAAAAATCAAAAATATTATCTAGCAAGTTTATTGAGAGAATGTACAAAGGCCTTCCTTGATACAGATTGCCATCCTCATTAAATAAATTCTCAAAATTTTCAATTGAAGGATAGTAATGTATGTCATCACAAATATTAACTGGATATTTAAACTCTATAACTTTATTATCGAAGCTTAAATTATGTATTTCTGATTTGTCACATATTTCATACTCCAAACTCTGAGTCTGGTTGTATACCAAAATAAGTAATGAGAAAATTAAATTTAACAAAAATAATATAATAAACCACCTGATATTATTCTTTGCTTTAGACTCTAAAAGTGGCTTCATTGTTTTTTTAGATTAATGATCTTAAGGTGTTTATTTAACTTGGCACTTATTACTTTTAACAAATAAAAAAACCTGCCTTTTAGATATATAAATCTTATGTAAGCCAAACTTTTAAGATGAATTATCTCACTATCAATATCAGTTTTTAGAAGATAAATTATTTTAGAATTTAACAATTTTGAAGTATATTGTGGAAAAATATTGGTTAATTCAATTTCATTAGTCTCAGAGTGGCTTCTTGAATTTATATTCTTTGTATGTGTTGCGTTCTCATCAAAACCTATATTTTTAATTAAATTTGTACGTGGTATCACTCCATGATAGTTATTTGTAGCAACTAGGTGAAACAATTGAATATCCCAAAAATCAGGTTTTTCATTTTTCTTTATTTTTAAAAAATAAAAATAAAGAATTATTCTTTCAAAAGGCTTAAAGCTTTTAAGTTGCTTTAATAATTTATGAAAACTTACATTAATATCATTATATTTATAAGAAATCCATCTCGATTTCCACGTTGCCCAACCCCAAATTAGTGGTGTCGGGGCTAATATAATTTGAGAATCTTTAAAACATTTTTCTGGAATAATATTTCCTCCATTGTCCCCAGATATTAAAAAAATATTTTTATCTTTTTCAAATTTTTTTAGGAGTAAATTGCAGTAATTAAAAAAAGAATTATTAGGCATAACATCATCTTCTATAATCATTCCGGCATCTTCGTATTTAAAAAACCAATTTATAGCTGTATATGGACCTAAACCACAGCCTAAATTTTTACTTTGTTTCATTATTTTTGTATAAATATCTTTATTTAAATTTTTAAAGGCATTTTCAATAAGTTCAATTTTTTCAGAATCAGCCTTATTACGGGGGCCGTCAATATGAATATAAAGATTCTTTATAGGAGAATTATTTATAATTTCAATGCTTTTATCAATATATTGAGGTCTATTGAATAATATTAAAAGTGCTGCAAAATTTTTATCTTCTTGCATAATTAATACCTTAAACTAAAAAACATTTAATTGAGATATCTAATTTTAAATAAATTGAATCAAGAACTAATAATTAGTTCTAAGTTATTATCTTAAGATGGACATAAATTTAATCCAACAAGTTTGTGGTGTCGCACCGATTGACTTTGTAAAAATAGTACCTTCAGATTCTAATTATATATTTAAAAGTGATCCTAACTTCTTACCAATTAATTTATATGACTTCTTTGGTCGTGCAGCAACTGTAAATTCTTATGAAGAGTGTTACTATTATTTAGAATTAGGATTTGAACCAATCAAATTTACAATATTCGACATTTTATATTTAGGTATTATCTTATGTGTTACTGTTTTTTTAATCTATAAAATTTACAGTAAAAAATATTATTTAAAGTTATATGCATTTTTTAAAAGTACTAAATCAATATTATTAAATAGTAAATTACAAAGCTTTTTGTTCGTAGTATTTTTGCTAATTCAAAACTATTTCATTTTTAACTATGTTAAAAATAAGTCTTTTAAAATCCCAATGTTCATTGATGAATACATTTCATTAGCATCAAACATTAGTTTTTTTACGAAGCTTGACTTTAATGCTGGTAGCTTTGTTGGGGGAAGCTTTAGTGTTTTGCTAACCTCTGGTCCAATTTCTGCTCTTGGTGGCGTTCTGGGATGGCAAGCTACACATGATTTTATTTTTGCGAGAGTAGCAAATTATTACTGGATAATTTTAATTCAATTAGTTTTCAGTCTTATAATTTTAAAAAGTTATAAATTAAACTTTAAATTTTTAATTTCTGTAACTGGCTTATTTATTACTCTTGTTCCTTGGTGGCAAGGCAGTTTGTACATGATTGGGGAATTTGCTTCGGTTATTTTTTTTCTGAATGCGATACTTTTATTTTCGAAATTTAGATCTCTATCCCTAATTTTATTTTCAATATCAATATTTTACGGAAAATTGCTGACAATTTTACCTTTTGCAATATTTTATAGTTTTTGGGTTTTTATAAATAAAGAGCAAAATAAAGTTTTAAAAGATATTTTTATTTTTTCCATACCATTAACTATTTGGCTTGGATTTGTCGCTATAAATTATTCAAATGGAAATATATATAATTATTTAAACGATTTAATTAATTTAATTATAGGCCACCAAAGCTCTGGTACTAATCCCGTTTCATTATTTGATTCATTACAAAATAGTGAAGTTTCCAACTGGAATCAATATGACATAATAAGACTTTTATTTATTCCTGTTTTATTCTGTTTCATAGTAATTAAAAATAAAAATCATATAGATAGATTATTTGGAAATATTTCAATTCCTTTGGTAGCTTCTGTTGTATCAATATACTTATGGTTTTGGTTATTAAGCCCAACAAAATGGATGAGATATTCTCAGCATTTTTCGATAATAGTTATTTTATTTCTGATTTATCTTATTAATTTTGACCTTATCCATGACAATACTTCAATATTTTTATCAAGTGTTTCAATAGTATTTTTTATAGAGAATACAAAACAATTAATTTTTATCGGAATACTTGTTTTGTTTGTGATTGTGTATATTCAAACTACATATAAACGACAATTGTTGATAAAATTATTTTTAGCATTTTTACTGACTTTAGATTTATCTCTTGCGTATTACGATGCTGATATAAATAATATGTTTTTTGAAGCAGATAACAAGGTATGTATAAAGAATATTGTTAGCGATGAATGTAGGGATTATTATCTAAATAAATGAAAAAATTGAAATCATTTTTAAAAAGAAGATTGTTGAAGTTTAAATTTACTTTTGCTTACATATTTTATAGAAAACCAAAAAATATTAAAGATCTTCTCCAACTTAATAATATGGAGCTATATTCATCTATGTTTTACTATTTTCATAAATATTTAGACAAAGATTTAAAAAAAATAAGAGGATACTTTAACTCAGAATTTAGAGGATTTGGGGAAGACGCTTTTTTTTCAATTTGGTATTTTATTTTTCAGTTTTTAAAGCCTAAAAATGTTCTTGAAATAGGGGTTTATAGAGGACAGTGTTTAGTTTTATTTCAGACCCTTTCAGATAAATTTAATCTTGATTGTATTGTGAGTGGAGTTTCTCCATTTTCAAATATTGGGGATGAATATTCAGAATATTTAGAATTAGATTATATCGATGACATTCATAAAAGTTTTAAATATTTTGGCTTAGAATATCCAAATCTTGAAAAAGGATTAAGCCAAGATAAAAATATTGTAAATTATATACAAGCAAAAAAATGGGACTTGATATATGTTGACGGTAGTCATGATTACGACATTGTAATTAAAGATTTAAGACTGTCTGTAAATCATCTAAATAAAGGAGGAATTCTTGCTATAGATGATTCAAATAAAAATAAAGACTTTAATTCAAAAATTATTCAATCAAAATTCAATATTTTATCAACCGAAGGACACGAAGGCCCAACGCTTGCTTTAGATGATTTACTACAAGAAAGAAATGATATTAAAAAGTTTATATCCATAGGGCACATTAATTTTTTGATCAAAACAAAATAAACATTAATTTTTATATAAATTTTTTAAACAGGTGGTTTTTTCGAAAACCCTTGTGGGCGCTACAGGATTTGAACCTGTGACTTCTTCCTTGTAAGGGAAGAACGATTAAATACTAGAGGATACTAGAGGTTCTTAAAATTATACGAGTGCAGTAATTACAAGCCTTTAAAAGTTATCAGAGAGTATCAGAGGTTGCTTATCGTTTGAATAAATTTGTGTGTCATATGTGTGTCGCAACAATATTTATTGACCCCACGATGTCAATGTGACACCCCCTATATATATTAATGTAACCCCTCAGAGATTTTCTGGTAACTCTGTACCTCACAATGCATATATCAATTATCGGGGGGCTTATAGTAATGCGTTACCCCTCAAGAAATGTAAGGCAACTCTCGGCTTTAAAGTAATGGATATATTAATATTGACCCCTATATATTTATATGTCACACATCAATATTTAAAGAGAACAAGATTGTTTAGATAGTAGTTTTACTTTTTCATTACTTTACTACTACACAAAGCTCATTAGAAGTCAGACTTTTTAAGAATTGGATATTATGATATAAGTTACCCTTGTTAACTTATATGCGTCCCCTATCCATAATTTAAATACTCAGCACTTTTAATTCTGGACAAAAGGGTCATTATCATCTGTAAGTTTTCCAGTGCCTCTCAAGTAGAAGTAATAAGTAAAAGCAGAAAAAAGTAGTGTATCAAAAATATCTTCATTTCCAAAAAATAACGAATACCAAGAAATCAAACTTAAAGTAAATGGTAATAACCAAAAGTATTTTCCGTATCTAGATAACAAATTTTTCATATTTAAATATTCTAGGCATAATCTCTTTATATAAGCAGAACAAAAGGGTAGGGGTGGTCTATTTATCGCTAGCTTACTTCTCCTGTGGGGGTTAAGCACTGCGCACAATTTTGCTAATGAAACTGTTTTCTGAGTAGGGGTAACAAACGCTACAAAGGTAACAAAGTGTCTAAACACGATACCATTTGGTATATCTTTCGTATCACACCATTTGTCAAGATACTACAGGCAAGTATATCAGAGAGTATTACTTGTTATCAAAAACCCTATCAACCTGCCCCTCGCCTGTAGAACACTTTCAATACCAATCAAATGACAATTAAAGTTTCTTAAAAATCTTTGAACTCTTGTCAAAAGCAGAATGTTGAGCTTGAGATATCTTCACGAATAAGTTTGTCCAAACTCTATTGATATTATCTTTACGATTATTCTTCTTCATTAGGACCACAAGCAACAATCAGTAATAAAAAAACTATTAAATATTTCTTCATAGGTTTATTGTAAAGATTATTTCTATTAATTCAATGGATCACGCTACGCGTGATTCCATTATGACTTCTTCCACGATTAAACAATATATTTAACATTCTGTTCTTTAGATATGTTATTTTAGATTTAAATTTTGTTACGCTTGTTACTCTTGTTACCCCTCTGACTGAGAGAAAAACCTACTTTGTTAGTGTGAATTGATATGTTTTTCAACAAAATGTGTGTCATATGTGTGTCGCAGAGGTAAAAATCAGAGTGTATTTCTGAAAAACCCTTGTGGGCGCTACAGGATTTGAACCTGTGACTTCTTCCTTGTAAGGGAAGCGCTCTGCCGGACTGAGCTAAGCGCCCTAAATTTTGTAATGTAAATGCATATTAATCAATATTTCAATTTATTAAAAAAATACTTTAACTTTTATATAATTAATTAATGAATAATGACGATGTTTACGCTTTAGAATCTATCGATAAATTACAATTTTATAATTCTTACGTATTTGAGAAAATAATAAGCAAGATAGATTTAAATAATGTATTAGATTTTGGCTGTGGTTTTGGAACATTAATTAGTTACGTAAAAAAAAGGCATAACCAAGAAATTTTGGGATATGAAATTAATGAAGAGGCAAAAGCAGTTTTAAATGAAAAAAATATAAAATACATCAATTCTTTAGACGAAATCAACGAAGATTTTGATGCAATAATATCATCAAATGTTCTTGAACATATAGAAGATGATGAAAAGACATTAAATAAATTAAATAACTTATTAAAAAAAGATGGTGTTCTGGTTTTATATTTACCATGCTCTATGAAAATATGGAGTAATTTAGATATCTTGGTTGGACATTACAGAAGATATACAAAGACGGAACTAAGCAAAAAGTTATCAAATAGTAATTTTGAAATAAAATCAATAGAGTATGTTGATAGCATTGGTTGGTTAGTTCTTTATTTAACAAAACTTTTAAAAATTACTTTAAAATATGACACAAAAAGATTAATTTTTTATGATAAATATGTGTTTAGATATTTAAAAGTACTGGATAAATTTTTTAAAAACCTATTTGGAAAAAATATTTTAGTAACTGCAAAAAGGAAATAACGCATGACAGTCTCAGTAAGCGCAATTGTGCCTATATATAATGAAGAAGATTTTTTAGAAGAATCAGTAAACAATTTACTTAAAGTTAATGAAATTGAAAAAATATTTTTAGTAGACGACTGTTCCACAGATAGCTCAAAATCAATTATGGAAGATTTGAAATCAAAAAACAAAAAAATTGAAATATATGAAACAAGTAAGAATAGTGGTAAAGGAAAAGCAATTCTTACTTTGCAAAATCACTTAAAAACAGACTATGTAATAGTACACGATGCTGATCTAGAATACAGTCCGTTAGATATACCTAAAATGATCAAGGCTATAAATAAAGATAATTTTAATTTTGTTTTGGGCACAAGATTTATTAGTGGAAATAAAAAACAGCTATATCTTAGAACTTTTTTAGCAAACAAATTACTATCCAAAATGTTTTCGATAATTTATAGAGTGAATGTAACAGACATTGCAACTTGCTACAAGTTAATGCCTACAAGTTATTTTAAAAATGAAAAATTTTTGGAAAAAGGTTTTGCAATAGAAGTTGAATTGCTAGCAAGATATTTTAATAAAAACAAAAACTATATTGAAGTCCCTATAAGTTACAAAGCCCGAAGCTATGAGGCAGGTAAAAAAATTAAACTAATAGATGGATTCAAATACTTATTTGCAATTTTCAAATACAGATTTTAAATTAACTACACCCTAAAGAATTACCACAATTTAAACATTTGTAACATGAACCGTTTCTAATAGTTATGTGCCCACAGTCAGGACAAGCTGGTGCATCTCCCATCATGTCGCCAAGCACTTCTTGTACAGTAGCAACTGAATTTTCTGTTTGTTCAATAGCTACAGGTTCAGTTTCCTGTACAGAAATAACTGGGTTTGTTTTTTCCTCAATAGCTACAGGTTCAGTTTCCTGTACAGAAATAACTGGGTTTGTTTTTTCCTCAATAGCTACAGGTTTAGTTCCTTTTTTATCTTTTGGTGGTACTTGTACAATATCTGTTCTCTCCAAATATTCGAGACCAAGTGCTCTAAATACATAATCAATGATTGAGTTACTCATTTTAATGTTTTCGTGTCCTTCAACCATGCCTCTTGGTTCAAAAGTCTGGAAAGTAAATGTATCTACAAACTCTTCTAAAGGAACACCATATTGAAGACCTTTTGAAACAGCTATAGCAAAACATCCAAGTACACCTTTTAGGGTTGCTCCTTCTTTAGCAATATCAATGAATACCTCTCCTAATGTTCCATCAGGATATTCACCAGTTCTCAAATACACCTTATGTCCAGCGACTCTAGCTTCTTGAGTCCAACCCTCTCTTCTCTCTGGTAGTAAGAATCTTGGTCTATTAACTCCAGCATAAGCTCTTGTTGGGCTTGTGCCAGGAGCAAAGATTCCTTGAACAAGCATTGCTTCTTCTTCAAGAATCTTATTTACTTCAGGATCACTTTCATCAGAATCTCCATCATCTGAAGAGGCTGAAAGTGGTTGGGAAGCTTTAGATCCATCTCTATAAATGGCAATAGCTTTAACCCCAATTTTTGCGGATTCAAAATAACAGTCTTCTATATCTTGAACAGTAGCCTCGTTTGGCATATTGACTGTCTTAGAAATTGCACCAGAGATGAATGGTTGTGCTGCAGCCATCATTCTTACATGGCCCATATAGTGAATGAATCTCTCACCGTCTTTACCGCATTTGTTAGCGCAATCAAACACTTCAAGATGTTCCTCTTTAAGGTGTGGAGCTCCTTCAATCTTTTGTGTTCCACAAATATCAAGATTTGCTTGTGCTATTTCATTTCTAGAAAATCCTAACTTTTCTAAGAGATTGAAGTCAAAAGAAGTATATTCCTCTTCCTCGATTCCAAGATTTTTCAAAGTGTCTTCACCAAGCACAAATACATTGAAAGCGTGTTGGATTTCAAAAGCGCCTGGAAGTGCATTTTCAATTTTTTCAATATCATTTTCTGAAAGCCCTTTGTCCATAAGTGATTGTTTATTTATATATGGAGAATTCTGAAGAGACATGGAACCAATAACATACTGAATGATTTCATTTACTTGATTATTTTCATATCCAAGTGCTTGCAGTGCAGGACCTATAGATTGGTTTGCTATCTTCATGTAACCACCACCAGCAAGTTTT
>Ga0222719_10000616_pt1 | contig 35271 bp, 45 predicted proteins | sample C33_34DmetaG_FD_165039 | JGI IMG/M metagenome (GOLD analysis project Ga0222719, IMG submission 165039) | Estuarine water microbial communities from San Francisco Bay, California, United States - C33_34D | ecosystem: Environmental > Aquatic > Marine > Unclassified | place: USA: California... | reverse complement strand
ATTTCACCCTTTCCTTGAAACTCTGCAAAGTCTGTCCAACATAGACTTTGCCAGAAGGGCTTGTAATCTTATAAATAATGCCATTTCTGTTCATGCATTATATAAGTGATGAACTTTTAATTAAAAATACCACCCTTTTTTTAAAAAATGTTTAGGTTCCTCTTTGGCATGGACCCCAAGCCGGGTCCTCCTCGACCACCACCGAAACCGACGATGCTCATCCAGGCCATGAACGACGTCGGGGAGGTCGTGCTGCTTGAGGTTCAGGCACCAGTCAGAACCGATGTACATCCAATATTACTGTCACCCGTCTCCCGGAGCTGGTCTTTTCGAGACTATGATAGCGGGCGTGGTCGAACATGAACTCATCACCTGTGTTGTGCGTGTGCTTGGAATCCTTGAGGTGCAAGGTGCAGTCGCCCGACCCCTCCAAGGTCATGTGATATCGTAGTTGTAAATTACTCTCCGCCCGGTGCGGTGGGATGGTCATCGGACCCTCGATGACGGCGATGACCCCGGTGTCTTTGTCCACCTGTGGGATTGTATCGATGACGCTTTGTAAAACGGGAAAGTCCCTGACGTTGTAATAATAATACCCCGTGTTTTTTGGAAACCATGGGTCCAAGTCGTGGAAGTAGTGTTTCTCCACATCTTTTTCGCGTTCGAAGAATTCACGACGTATCTTGCCAAAGTTGAACCCTATGGGCCATAGGTCGAAGGGGTGGTAGTCCCTCTGTCCAAAAAAGATGTCCACCAGCGTGTTTCGCATCCCAACGAAGGGGCGCCATGGGTTTTGAAAGTACAACGCATCCATGGGTGGTTTACAAAAATCCCACACCACGAGACCGACGGGCACGAACCACCACATTAATTTCTATGTAGATTATAAAAATGCCAGGATACAAGCGCTCGATGTACACCGCCCCCGAACCGACAGAAGACACCCCGGACCTATCCGCGCGCTTCTTCATGCCCACGATGGAAGAGATTCTCATGCTCATCATCGTCGTCGCTCTGTTCTTTTTGCGCAAGCAGATGACGCAGATGACCTACGCCGTGGCGCTTCTGGCGCTCGTCGGACTCTATGCCTATCGTCGCATGCAAAAAGTTGAAAAATACTGCGCCAAATGCATGATGTGAACAAAAATATCATGGGATTGTATATGAAAGTGCGTCTCATCGAGAGCCCAAAGGTGGATAAGAAGTTCCGCGCCGTCTTCGTGGACAGTGGAAAGTTTGTGGACTTTGGTGGCAAGGGGTATTCGGACTACACCATACACAAAGATAGGGACAGGATGCAGCGATACTTGGTGCGTCATCGTCGACGGGAAACCTGGACCAAGGTGGGCGTGCACACCCCAGGGTTCTGGTCGCGGTGGTTGCTCTGGTCGCGCCCGACGTTGAACGGGGCGAAGCGTTTGATGCGTCAAAAGTTTGGCGTCGTCTTTGTTTAGAAGAAGTTGTCGGTGCGGTACATCTTCACCGTGTACGCTCCAGTCTTGCCGAGGATGTCCACGCTCTCCTCGCCGTAGAATTCAGGACAACCGATGTCCTCAGTGCACTCCCGACCACCGTGGGTCACAGGCACTGGGTACATTTGTTCCCCGGACGTGGTCGTGTAGTAATTGTATCGGTCTCTGTACCCCGTCGCTTCTCTCCCGTAGAGTGGGAGCGTCTGCTCTCCGGTCGCGTCCACCAACAGACCCATCTGCTGCATGTACCCTGGTTTATACTTTTTGATGGGCGGCCCCCTGTACTCAGGCGCGCGATTCGGGGCGTCGACCACGACGGGCACTTCCACAGGCACTTCCACGGGGACCTCGACCTCGACCACGCGTGGGTTGTACCACACGTAGACGAGCACGATCACCAAGAGCACGATGGAACCCACGTACACGTTTACGTTTTTATTCTTCATGTATACTATATGGCCGAGAAAAGAAAAGCACTGTCTCGAAACGAGCAAGCCGCTCGAATGGCGCTCGAAGTCCATCGCGCCAAAAAGAGGAGACTCGAGAACGCGCGAGCGTCCGCGGAACGCGCTGCGCTGATGCGTCAGATTAACACGGCGGGCACCATGGGTGTCGGTCGAAACGTCGACATACGCGGACAAATCGTAGAGCCCATGTATCAGCGCATGGTCGCGAAAGTCATGCGCCAAGCCACGTACACGCCCACGGATTTCAAACATTTGGGAAAGATTGTTCGCGCGCGACTCGACAGGAAGTGGCGCGACGTCGAACGTCTCATCAGGGCGTGGGAGGGAGACGTGAAGAAACGCGCGTGTCGCATCAAAAAGGATGAGATGCGACGCATCGCACGAGGGTTGAACGTTAACGTCGCCAACAAGAACTCGCGTAAGGTCATCTGTGAGAAGATTAAAAATAAATTGTGAGTTCACCGTAACACAGGATGAGTGCGCGCGAATTGGCAAACTCCAAAACGTTGTACGACTACCAAATGAAGTTGGCTGGGTACAAGAACAGGAAAGTCCCAGATTACGTCGCGATGGTGAGAAACAGTCGCAACCTTTTGTACGCCCGGGTGTTGCGCGCGTACGAAAACGCCGATGTAAATTCAAAGCAATTCGCCATGCAAATTGCGGCGGGGGTAAACGCAGAGTCCTCGCCGAGGCGTCTGTTCGAGGCTCTTAGAAAATTAAACACTCTGAAAGCGCCGACAAAGTCCACGGCGAAGACGACGATGGTCGAGGACTTGGCAAAGTCGAAGAATTTCTCAAACTATGGAAAAAAGATGATGAAATACAAGGGCATGAAGAACTATGCAAAGGCGCTCGTCGAGGCAAAGGCGCTCGTGGCCGAACGCGTCCGTGGGCGCTACGCGCAGCTCAAGAAGGCGCAGAGGAGTGAAGTGAACAAGTACATGGACATCGACGCGGCGACGAATAAAGGGTCGAGTCCGGCGGTCATGTTCAACGCGCTCGAGGAGATGCGTCGTTTCAGAGACCCCGCGAACCAGTCGTGGAGGTTTAAGTAAATCTAAATCTATCAAAAAAATGTACAGACTTTCTAAAATTAAAGTACACAATCATGCACAGTGCATCACCAATATCGTGTTTTCTGTCGTAGGGTATACCCCCTTCGATGTACTTCTCCGCGATACTGGTGGTTCTCTCCTTTCTCTGCTCGTAGTCTAGATGTCTCATGCCGAAGTGCGCGTGCAACGACACTGGGTTCACGAGGGTCACTTTGTCGCGAAACATGTAGTGTAAGAGAATCTCGATGTTTTGAAATCCCCCAGGGGGTTGTCTCTCGATGAGCACGTGGTCGGCCTCGTCGAAGTGGTGTCGGTATTCATGGACCATCAGGGGCACTAAGTCGACGATGTCATTGGTGTGAATGTATTTATAATCGCCCAAACTCACCTTTTTCATCCACACGACGTCAACTCGCGCGTTTTCGCACCGTGCCAGGACCAAACCCATGTTATGATACCCAACATCGATGGCGAGCACCTTGTACATATATTATTAAAAAGAGGGGGTCCCTTTAATAATAGGCGTGCGTGTTTATTTTCATTACATATTTCATGGATAAAGAGCGAGTGCTCAAAGCCGTCTGCATCTTTGGGGAGTGTTTAATTTTTATTGACACGATACTTCGCAAGAATCTTTTTTAAGTCATCTTCGAGGATTTTGAACCGTTCGAGTCGGTACTGCGTAAACATCCATAGGAAGAAGAGGATGCTCTTCAGCATGTTGTTCGCGGTGGTGTCGTCCATCTTATACACAGGAGACACGAGACGATGGAAGAAGGTTTCGTCTTTGTTCTTACCAGTCACGTACGTCTCCAACTGCGTCATGGCACACGTGTCGTCGTTGACGCTCCAGTGGTAAAATATGAACGGGATGATGAGGGAGTACGTCTGAAGCCAACGTTCGTTGTTCGTGAACGGGATGACGATGAGCATCAAAAGTAAAGCTGCGTGAAGTGTGAATATTATGTTCATCTATTCTAAAATGGAAAAAGATAAAAAAATGCCTAAAATTTGGCACCCGCAGCAGGAAGCCATACTCAAGGGGTGGGGTGAGAGCGCGGCGTGTTACAGATACATGCATTACCAGGCGTTTTTAAAGTATCGCAAATCGAACATGCACTACACCCTTCCAGTCATCGTGTTGTCCACGCTCACTGGAACCGCGAACTTTGCACAAGAGCAGTTTCCCGTGAGTTTACAGCCGTACGTCCCTCCGAGCATCGGAGGTCTCAACCTCATCGCCGGTCTCATCGCCACCATTGCGCAATTTTTGAAAGTGAGCGAACTCATGGAGGCGCATCGTGTGGCGGCGATGCAGTTTGGGAAGTTCTCGCGCGTCGTGCGCCTGGAACTGGCATTACCCTTGGTCGACAGAAGCCGCGACGGCGCGGACATGGTCGAACTTCTCAAGGGGGAATACGACGCTCTCATCGAACAAAGTCCGTCGATTCCCTCGTACGTTCTGGATTTGTTCGAACGCGACTTTCCCTCGGACGACGACATCACCAAACCAGAAATCATTCACATCAAACCCATTCAAATGTTCAGTGCCATCACTGAAAATTCCGTGGTGTCTAAACTCAAAGGACTCATACCCACGGATAAGAGCAAACAAGAACTCGTGAGCGACCTCGTAAAGTTGCGAACGCCGCAAGAAATCGTGCCGACCAAGACGTACGCGAAAAGAGTCGTCGATTCCATCGCACAGAGACAGCAGGACGAAACAAAGAAAGAGATTGAGGACTTGAAACAGATGACCACAGTGTCTCGACGAAATCAAAAACTCGACGAAGAACTCACGCGTCGAGCCGGGTTGATGGAAGTCGTAGTAGAATCACAACCAACATCGAAAGAAGAATGAGATTAAACGCCACGGCACCGCACACGTAAGGGAACATTTTCCTTTTTAAAGGGTTTAGTACCTTTTCTTCCAGGACCTCCATCGCTTGGTCTGTGAGGTCTTTATCTGACATTGGTAATGGATAGGTATATTAAAATCACCCCACAAAAAAAGAAACCCCCTGATGATGCGGCGACGAATCTACACATCGAACGCATCGCGCGTTTGAGACGATGTCTCGACGAGAATAAGAACGTGTTCATATACGGTGCGTGTGGTACCGGGAAGACGTTCATCCGCGAATGGTGCATGGACGAGGGCAACAGCGTCGAACTCGGCGTCGACCTTCTTCGTTCCAAGAGTGTGTTTTCGGAACTCATAAAAAACAGTGATAAACACCTGTACATCGAGGATTACGAACCGGACTCCCTCATACTGAAGGGAACCATCGAACGCGTGAGCGATGGTCAACGCCTCACCAACGGGTCGCTGGTCGTCGTGTCCACCCACATGTGCATGTATCCAAATTTTGAACTCATCTCCGTTCCGAGTCACGCCCCAGAAACCATGGCACAGTTGGACCCAAAGAGATACGACCGCGACGCGGCCTCGCGGGCGAGAGGGAACATACGAGACTACTTTCACTACATAGAGGGGTGCGATGATAAAGACGTGTTCGAGTCGCCCAAAGAAATCATTCATCGCATCTTGTGCGACCCAACGTACGTACACAACAACGAACGGTTGTCCGAGCACGGACACATGTGGTCCATATTTCAGGAAAACTACCTCGACAGCGCAGACGTCGATGTCACCAAGGTGGCGTACGCATTTTCAGACGCCGACTTGTTCGACACCACCATGTACAGTTCCGACGCGGATTGGAACGTCATGCCCTTCTTCGCCAACGCGGCGATGTGCATTCCCAGGTTTTACATGCGCGCGTCGTTGCGCGAAGACAAACTGCGCGCGGGGGCGTGTTGGACGAAACACGGCAACTATAAGATGCGACATAGGAAACTACACGACATTCAGGTGAGAAATACCAACATAAGCATCGAGGCTCTGTGTTTATTACAACGCTACGCGGGTTTGGGATACATTGATAAATTGCAGTCATACAACATCACCGCCCAAGATTTCGACACGATGAATCATCTTTGCATAACAAGTAAATTAAAACCAAGGGACGTCAATTCAATTAAGAAACGACTCAATGCCCCCGACTGAAACCGAAGAAGAAGACGTCGTCGCCGATTGCACGAAAGTCGTCGGCAACGAGATGTTCTACTACGGCGACATAACCGCCGAGAGCATCTTGGACTTTACGGAAAAGTTTCGAAAGTTGGAGAGTGGTTTGCTGAAGATGAGCGCGGACATCATAGGGTTCGTTCCCACCATAAGAGTCAACATCATGAGCGACGGTGGCGACCTCTTTTCAGGGTTCACAGCCATGAACATCTTACAGAAGAGTCGGGTCCACGTCGTGACGGTCGCACACGGCGCGTGCTGCTCCGCCGCGACGTTCATGCTCTTAGGTGGGAAAGAACGACGCATAGGGAGGAACGCGCACATCCTCATCCACCAACTCAGCACGGGATCGTTCTGGGGGAAGTTTGAGGAGATGAAGGATGAGATGCGCACCGCGTCCAAGTTGATGGACATGATTCGCCGCACGTATTTTGAACACACAAAGATTCCAGAAAAGAAGTTGAAAAAACTTCTCAAAAGGGACATCTACCTCGAACCCGCGGAGTGCATCAAGTATGCCATCGTTGACGATTACGACTGACGTCGACGTAGCGTTTGTACATTAAGAGTACGCTTAGTATTATAATGACAATTAAGAACGTATTCATATTCATAGGCGGACCCACTGGTTCAGGTGTGAGTCGCTGCATGCGCCCATAATTCACAACCGGTGGTCCGGTGTTCATATATTAGCCACTACGTTTTTTTTTCTTCGAGAATTGTAAGATGTCCGCAGATGATGACCTGACTGTCATCATGTTTATGGTCTTAGGTACCGCGTCGGCCATCGCCGCGGCCGCAGGTGGCTTCTTCGGAACTCGCACACAGAAGTGTCAGGGCGATTTCACCCCTTGGAGCCCGTGCGTGGGTGCATGCGACGAGACACCCACGCGTAGTCGAACCTATGTCATCACCAGCGAGGCACCCGATTGTCCGTACATCGATGGATACACGGAAACAGAAGTGTGTGGCCCCGTGTCTCCGTGTTGCGAACTCGTGAGGGATTGGGAAGACCCCGGGGACGTACCGTGTGAGAATGGGTTGAAAACGTTCACCAGGGAACTTAGAGAAAATAAAGAAGGGGCGTGTGCCGGCTTCGAGACGGAGCGGTACGCGCCATGTTGTCAGATAACCGGGCAATGGGAAACGGTCGGGGAGTGCGAGAATGGACAGCAACGGTACACGAAAGACTACATCGGTGAGTGTCCAGCAGGTGAAGTGGAAAAGTTCGAACCGTGTGCACCATGTGTTGAGGGGTGGGACAACTACGCCGATGGTTTACCCTCGTGCCCACAAGATGCGAACGACTGTGGTTACGGTGGGGACAAGTTCACGAGAATTTGGAAAATTTTAGCACAACCCATTGGAACTGGAAAGGCTTGCACAAAGCCCAACAACACCAAGGAAGAGGTGGAGTGTCCAGCGCAACTCGCTTGTTGTGATTACAATCCACCAGCCACAGACGGTGTGTGCAGTACTTCTGGAGAACTCACCTACACGCGGTCCTACGTCAACTCAAACTGCAAGGAAGACCCAGACAGGAACAACATTAAGCAGTACACCGAACCGTGCTGCTACGAAGCCGGTGATTGGACACCTGTTGGTCAGTGCGAAGATATTCCCGATGGTATGGATGCACAAGGAAATCAGTTGTACATCAAACGCCAGAAGCAGGAACAAACCACTGCCGGGCCGTGTCCCGACGGCACGGAAGAGCGCTACGTGCCGTGCTGTGGATACACGGAGTGGACACCGGTGGGGGCGTGTGAGGAACGTGATGTCGAAGACCCGAGTGGCACTGGCATCGCGATTAAAAAGTTTCTGCAGGAGATTGCAAGACAAACCGGAACCTCTGAGGGGTGTGGTCTAGAGCAAGAATATCTGGTGTCAAACTTGGTACCGTGCTGTGGATACAGTGCGTGGGAGAACGATGGTTCGTGCGTTCGTTCGGAAGATGACGTTCTCGAACCATCGCAGGCGAAGATACGAACCGTGCTCACGACGACACCGGGATGTTATCCGGAAGATACCAATACCGAAATTTTGACGACATCGGAACCGTGCTGCTACGAAGGCGCATGGGAACCCTATGGTGAGTGCACCGCCGAAGGACAGCAACTGTACACACGAACTACTTACGGCACCATGTGCAATGAAACCGACAACCCAACGACGAAATATGAACCATGCTGCTATGAAGCTGGGTATTGGGCACCTGTTGGTCAGTGCAACGAAGAGGGTCTGCAGAAGCAGGTACAAACCACTGCCGGGTGTCCGGACGGCACGCAAGAGCGCTACGCGCCGTGTTGTGGATACACGGAGTGGACACCTTCCGGTCAATGTACCACAGATGGACAGAACATCATTCGATATGTTGGGACCACGATTTCCGAGTGTTATGAAGAGGAAGACTCTGTGCTGGAAAGCCGTGTGCCGTGCTGTGGGTACACTGAATGGGAGAACAAGGATTCGTGCACCCGTTCCACAGTAGATGGTGTCGAACCATCACAGGAAATGATTCGACGTCTCATTGAGCCTTCCAATGGATGCTTTCCAGAACAAGAAGACACACAAATTTTGCAGAAAACAGTTGACTGTTGCTACGAAGACGCATGGCAGTCTGTCGATTATTGCACCCAGGATGAAAATTCGGGTGTATATAAGCAAAAATATCAACGAAATGTTTTCGGCTCCGCGTGCGATGAAACCAACAACCCAACGACGAAATATGAACCGTGCGAAACTCTTGATGAATGTCCGGGGTCGTGGGATGACTACGCAGATGGTTTCCCATCGTGCCCTGAACCGGGTGTGTGCACCGATGGCATAACTTACACTAGAATATGGGTGAAAGAACAAGCACCAGCAGGTTTCGTGTATTCGAACTGCCCATCCAATGAAACGACAACGTGTCCAGCGGTGCCATGTGATTGTGTGCAGGGTTGGGACATCACTGACTGCCCGACGGAACCTGGATTTCTCGGCAATGACCCCACCAAAATGAAGACGTGGAGAGTCACCACCGCGGCCACTGATATGGGTATGTGTAGTAACGATTACGAAGATGGACAAACAGCGCCGTGCGATGCTACGGCTCTGAAGCAGATAGAGTGTGAAGGGTCTTGGAGTGCCTGGGATAACGTCTGTCCTACAACTGAAACACTATGCGGATACACGGGGGGTACAGTAGAGACTAGCCGCACCTGGACCACGAATACGGCACCACCGGGTGAGACGTACATCAACTGTCCACCAGATACTAAAACCGAAACCCTTACATGTGGACCTACAGGGGCGTGTGAAATCCAATGCGAGGGTTCGTGGGATAGATACTCCAATGGTTTCCCATCATGTCCTACAACGGAAGAACGGTGCGAATATGCAGGAGAGACGTTCACGAGAAACTGGACGACTTCCGAGGCACCACCCGGACAAAGCTACAAAGATTGTCCAAATCCGACCACCGAAACCCTTACATGTGGACCTACAGGGGCGTGCAACCTTCCGTGCGAGGGTTCGTGGGATAACTACGCAGATGGTTTCCCAGAGTGTCCGACCGAGTGCGGATATGCAGGAAATACGTTCACGAGAAACTGGACGACTGACAGTGCACCACCCGGACAAAGCTACATTTACTGCCCACCAGCGGAGGATAAGAAAACATGCCCTGCTATACAGGCGTGCGCATCCAATGGTGCCATAGCAGGTGGTGCCTTGACTGGTGCCATAGCAGGTGCCGCGGGGGGTGCCGCGGGTTGGTGGTGCGCTATTAATCCAGGTTCGTGTACTACGAGTCCAGGTTCACCACCATCCATTCGCAGTGACGTCGACGTCAACTGCGTCGGACAATTCGACGACGACGTACCCGCATGCCCGTCTTTGTGTGATCAGCCGGCGGTCACGTACAAGGCTACATATGAACACATCATTCCACAACAAGGAAAGGGTTCGCAGTGTCCATACACAGATGGTCATGAATACACTAGAACGTGTCTTGCGACGACACAGTGTTGCACATATTCGACAGTGGAACCACTCATCACTGGTAGTTCTGTGTGTACAGGTGCGCCAGGTTTACAAACAATCAATCTCCAAGTTCGAAAGTCCAACGAACCGTGTCAAGAGGACGGCGTCGCACCCACTTCGAAAGAAGTGCCGTGTCAAAACTGCTATGGATTCTGGGAAGCCGATGCGTGTCCCACGGGATGTGGTTATCAGGGTGGGGATGTCCCGAAGAAATGGGTCACCCTCCTCCCACAAGATGACAATGGCTACGGTGATGCGTGCCCGACAGACACGACCATCACGTGTGGGCCGACCCCAGCGTGTTCACAAAGTTGCCCAGTTGCTGTATAAAATCTAGGTGTATTATAGATGTCCACGCCACCATGTCATACATACCCAACGAAGGCCAAAGCCATCGAGGGGTTCTGCGATGAATTTCCAGAATTGTGCACAGTATCAAATGGTGTCGAGAGCGTACCCAGTGATGTGGAGAGGACAATGCTCTTCGATGACAACCCGAACAACGATAAAAACGATTGTGACGGAGGTTTTGATTTTGACCTCGCATGTCCTACAGCGTGTGGGACACCCCAAACGACGGTGTCTGCCACCTACAGGGTCGTCGCCGATGCCTTTGGTGGAGGTAAGGAGTGTCCTTACCACGATGGCTTCGTCATGGAGAGAACATGTCCCGCGAGAGAACCGTGTTCAGTGGACTGTGAGGGTTCGTGGAGTGCGTGGTCAGGGTGTCCAAGCTGTGGAACCACATCTACATCACACTCTGAGAATCGTTCGTGGACTACGACGAGCTCGTTACCACCTGGGTACTCCTATTCACCCGCGTGTCCAACACAACAAAAGCGGGACTGTCCCGCAACACCCACATGTACAGTAGAATGTGAAGGGTCATGGGGTGGGTGGTCCGCGTGTCCGACTTGTGGCACGACGTCATCATCGCACACTCAGACAAGGACATGGAATACGAATAGTACATTGCCATCGGGGTACTCCTATTCACCAGCGTGTCCAACGACGGACACTCAGATTTGCCCCGCAACACCCGCATGTACCGTCGATTTGACGTATTTCAACTCACTCTTCAAACAATGGGGCGATTTCGTGGTAAAAAACACTGCCTATGACCCTGCGACCTATGGTCTCGTAACTCCGAAGACATCACAAAAATCATTGCATGTAAAGTCGTATTACGATCCATATCCCAACTGGATACAGGGTTTCATGCACTATTCAGACCAAAATGGTATGTGCAGTAAGGCACGTAACTTCCACTTTGCGGAGCCCACCGGCAAACTCATTCGAGGTGTTACGTGTAGCATAAAGTGGTTGGCGGGTGCTTATCGAGTCGGAAATTTAACACCAAAAAAATATAGAATTTACAGCAAACTTTATGGAAGTACCGAATGGACGCTACGTGGTGATTACAACGGGGCAAGTTCCGCTGATGTAGATGTGACTACCACGTGGACTGTATCAGAACCATCAATTGAATATAGAATGGAAGTGTATGAGTGGCACTGGCCTGCTAAGGGTGGTTGTTATTATTATATTTCTCCGACTGGTTCTGTGGTTTCTTACTTCGACACATACTACGATGTCGCACTGTCTGGGTATGACGGGTATGTTGTGGTCTCTGGGATTACAATCTCTCTGCGACGTATGGGTAGTAGATATGACGACGTCGAACGTGTAGTATCATTTGAAATTCGTGGACTGAATAAGTCTGGTGAAGACGTTGTCGTGTACAGTCAAACATCTAATGAATCACCAGATTTCTATACTAGTATAAATTCATCAACACATGTTAAGAATGTATACGTGCGACTCAAGGTTGGTCGAAGCACTGGTAGAGGAGATTACTTAGGTGAAACCCATGATTTAAGTATAAAAGTACATGCTTTAAAACAAATCTAGGTTCATAATAGATGTCGACGTGTCATAAATATCCAACAAAGGCTCAAGCCATCGAGGGGTTCTGCAAGGACTTCTCAGAGCTTTGTTCCGTATCAGATGGCGTTAAGAGTGTTCCCTCCGATGTTGAGAAGAGCATTCTCTTCGACACTGACACAACAAACGACGAAAACCACTGCGACGGGGGGTTTGACCTCGCGTGCCCCACAGCGTGTGGGAATTCTGAAACGACAGTTAAAGCGACCTACAGGGTCGTGGCCGACGCCTTTGGTGGAGGGGAGGAGTGTCCCTATCACGACGGCTTTGAAATGGAGATAACGTGTCCCGCAACAGACCCCTGCCCTGCAGATTGTGAAGGGTCATGGGGTGGGTGGTCCGCGTGTCCGACTTGTGGCACGACGCCATCATCACACACTCAGACAAGGACATGGAATACGAGTAGTACATTGCCATCGGGGTACTACTATTCACCAGCGTGTCCAACGACGGAGGCTCGGAATTGCCCCGCGACGTCTAAATGTGTCACACCTGACGGAACACCATTCATTCTTCCACCGATCTATTATGAAGGAAATGCACTCGGGCTAGGTGCGATGAAAAATTCATGGAGGATGACCATCGGTCACAGAGAAGTCGATATTGACCCTAAAAAATTTTACTTTTATACTTTCACATCACCTGAATTGATTTATTTACAACGATTCGGGTACGAAGTGTCTAATTATTCAGACTTAATTCCGACATTAGTGGCGTGGTATTTCATAAATCCCGATGGGAGTTGGACAGGCCCATTGGAAGTCTCTGAAACCACTGTCACAAAATCAAACAATTATAGTCTTGCAGCTTTTCAAGCAGGTAAGGGGTATCGCGGACATAAAAGCAAAGGTCTCGTACTCCAGATTAGGTCAACGGGACTTAATCCCAATGATAGCGACAAGTCAGACGATAGAGATTATTATTTAACATTTGACGTGTCTGGTACTTACGCAGGTGAACTTTCCAGGTGGGATTATCCCCAGGATATAGATCCGTGCGCAGATCTTAGAGACAGGTGTCGTACTTATAGTGGACAACATTGTTATATGTGGGCTGCGTGTGCAAAAATTAGAAACGTCCCCGGCCCCGGCTAATAATGAACGCTAGTACTGAAACCGTTTCCGACTTTGTCGTGTACAGTCAAACATCTAATGAATCACTATATTTCTCTACTAGTATAAATTCATCAACACATGTTAAGAATGTATACGTGCGACTCAAGGTTGGTCAAAGCACTGGTAGAGGAGATTACTTAGGTGAAACCCATGATTTAAGTATAAAAGTACATGCTTTAAAACAAATCTAGGTTCATAATAGATGTCGACGTGTCATAAATATCCAACAAAGGCTCAAGCCATCGAGGGGTTCTGCAAGGACTTCTCAGAGCTTTGTTCCGTATCAGATGGCGTTAAGAGTGTTCCCTCCGATGTTGAGAAGAGCATTCTCTTCGACACTGACACAACAAACGACGAAAACCACTGCGACGGGGGGTTTGACCTCGCGTGCCCCACAGCGTGTGGGAATTCTGAAACGACAGTTAAAGCGACCTACAGGGTCGTGGCCGACGCCTTTGGTGGAGGGGAGGAGTGTCCCTATCACGACGGCTTTGAAATGGAGATAACGTGTCCCGCAACAGACCCCTGCCCTGCAGATTGTGAAGGGTCATGGGGTGGGTGGTCCGCGTGTCCGACTTGTGGCACGACGCCATCATCACACACTCAGACAAGGACATGGAATACGAGTAGTACATTGCCATCGGGGTACTACTATTCACCAGCGTGTCCAACTACGGACACTCGGAATTGCCCCGCAAAAGACCCCTGCCCTTCAAGTTCAGGTTTTGAGAACACCTTGGACAACATTGTGAAACCCATTAGCATCATTACTAATCCCGTTAAATCATGTACCATCATGTAGTCACACAACTGAATACAAGGTTTCATTTACTCTCAAGATCAGCCTGGTGTGAGCGGGACGTGCAACTTTTACTTCAGAGAGTCGTCTGGCAAACTCATTCTCGATGCGTCGGTGAAACCCTTGATTTAGTTGTACAAGTAGAAACCCTCGACCATTCTCATTGACAGTCTGACATAAACTTAAAAATTAAGGACTCATTATCATGTAAGATATGAACCTTCGCGTCAAACGCCTTGATGACACTGCAATCCTCCCTCATCGCGCTTCTGGTGGTGCTGTCGGGTATGATTTATACTGTCATCAAGATGTTCGCATCGTACCTGGCTCCCGCGAACTTGTCGGCACGGGCATCGCAGTTGTTGTACCGGTAGGCACCTATGGTCGCGTCGCGCCTCGCTCGGGTCTCGCGATCAAACACGGCATTCAAGTCGGTGCGGGTGTCATTGATCCCGATTACACAGGTGAAGTTAAGGTTCTCCTCTTCAATCACGGCGATGACGTGTTTGAAGCGAAGAGGGGGGACCGCGTGGCGCAACTCGTGCTCGAACGTTGTGAAACGCCCGAGGTGAAACACATTGGTGTCATCGAGGACACCGAGAGGGGTGCGGGAGGCTTTGGGTCTACTGGCGACTAAGTATAAATATAATAAACAGTCCAACCAGTATTAATATAGGCATGATCATGTAATCATCATTGGACTTGGTGTCTGAAGGTGGTTCCACCTCTGAAGGTGGTTCCACCTCTGAAGGTGGTTCCGGCTCCGACGGTGGTGGTTCGAAGCACTGCTCGTTCCCTGTTACAAATTCAGCTAATTCACCATTGGTGCAGCTGAGTTCATCGATACAATATGGACACGCTTCGCCCTCTTTGCATCGACAACACACGTCGAGTGCATCTTCTGGAAACTCGATATTTTCGCTCCTCGCTATGTATCCAGACTTACAAAGGTCGGTACTCACCTTGGTGCACCCTCGTTCTCTTATTAAAATGTCGTCACTATCTACGGCACACTCCATTAATGTATGTAATTATTATTTTCAAACGTACCACATCCCTTCCGCCACGGGCATGAAGAGCACACCCTTACGCATCGTCATGAATAACTTTGCCTTGTGTACCGACGGATACGACCAGAGTAACCACCGGTCCCAAAATTCTTTGCAATGCACGTCCTCCCAATCCTCCGTTGCACTGGTGTTGACCCATAGAAGGCCGCGGTGCAATTCCGCGGGGTCGCGTTCTTTTCGCAAATCCTCGGACACCACGCCACCGTGTTCGAGAATGTGCGTTCGCGTCAGCTGAACGTCTCCGTGCGTCGTGTAGTTCGGGCACCCCTTGGCACCAAAGTCGATAAATCGTTTATTAGGAAGTTCCACTCTGTACTGATGCGCCACAGATGGACTCGGTGTGAGAACGACGTGCATCGGTATTAATTAAAGTTTCGAGTTTTTTAATATACAAATGACTCATGTCCTGGACCATGGATTTGTTCGCCTCGTGGACCACATGCCTCAACACGATTTGGATGCGTCCATCGTACAGGCCGCGAGAGTCTCTTATGGAGATGGGACTAAATCCACGCGAGGAGACCGAGGACTTATTCGATATCTCCTTAGACACTGGCACACCACACCCTTCGAGATGGTGGAGTTCAAGTTTCACATCAAAATGCCCATATACATCGCAAGGCAGCACCTGCGTCACCGAACCGCCAGTGTCAATGAACTTTCCGCCCGCTACTCCGTCGTCCCGAAGGAGTACTACGACCCCGGGACCTTTCGCGGACAATCCGTGGTAAATCACCAAGGCTCCGAGGGCATCGTCGACGTCGACGGCGTCGAGACCACGCAGGCGCTCGAACAGGCTTTTGGCGTCTACGAACAGCTTCTCGAACAGGGGGTGTGTCGCGAACAGGCCAGAGGGGTTTTACCACAGAGCACGTACACGGAATTCTATTGGAAAATCAACTTGCACAACCTCATGCACTATTTGCAACTGCGTTTGGACCACCACGCGCAACAGGAAATTCGTGAATACGCCGAAGCCATATATAACGTCATCGAACCCCTCGTCCCCATCACGATGGAGGCGTTCCGCGATTTCAGAGTCAATGGACTATTCCTCACGGGACCCGAGATTGAAGCCATTCGCACGGGGAGGGACATTGAATCACCAGGGGAACGACGAGAATTCGAGGACAAAAAGAAAATTCTAGGGTTGTAATAAAGGACAGATGTGGCTCGTCTACCTCGTGTTTTTTCTCGCACTCGTATCGAATTGCCTCGTCGGGTACTACATCTCGGCGCGTCGTGGTGAAAATGACACGGGCAAAGTACGTGACGTGGGTTTTGAAATGCTTCCCGACCTCAGCCGTTACGAAATACTCCACGACCTCACGGGAGTCATTCCATCCATCTTCTTGCTGTACAACTGGTTCCGTCCAGGGGGGTGGACCGATGCGGTAAAGAACCGCTATTTAATGACACTGACGTTCATGTATGCCGCGCGTGCCATGACGAACATCGTGACACAACTTCCAGCAGCTAAACCGGGGGTGTGTAAAGTGAGCCCACCGTTCTCGTTCTGCAACGATTACATGTTCTCCGGACACACCACGTACAACATCGTCACATCGTATTTCGTCGGGAACGTGTTGTACCCGGTGTATCCCATCTTTGCATCGCTCGTCACAATCGCGACAAGGGAACACTACAGCGTGGACGTGCTCGTGGCGTGGATCATATTCTTTGCCGTGCAGTGTCGAATTTAGGCAGGCGCACACCCAGGGTTCGAAGGGAGTGTCTTCGCTCTCGGGACAACGCCGTGTCGGGGTCCTTCTGTTGTTCCAGCCACAGGTATAACTTTGGGTCGTGGTCCAACACGTGGAGATGTCCATGTTTACGATGAAATTCATTCAACTTTGTAAACATGGTCAACCAACAGTCCTCGGTGGGGACGACCCATGCATCTCGGTGTTCTGGGTTTTCTATGTACGCAATGGCTCTGTTTAAAAATTCATCGTAATAGGCGGCATAATCGTAATCATAGACCCGGTTCAGGAGGTGCACGGGTGGGTCGACGAGGAGTTCGAGTTCGCGCACCTCTGTCTCGAACGCCCAGTTAATCAGTTCCATCGCGTCCGTTCCGGATTGTATGTAGCGAATCATGTCCGCGGTGAGCAGACCCCGACCCTGTTTCTTTTTCGCCCGGTTGTGCTTTGAAATACCAGCATTTATGTAGTCTTCACGTACTGATTTTTCTAGTATTATCTCCTGAAGTTCGACAGGTAAGATGTCCCATAGTGATGTCGCCATACATTATATAGACATTTTACATATAGCTCGGAAAGAACGTTACAAATGAAAATACCGGGGAATGTTTATACGTGGTATTAAAATTTTGACAGGTCTCTCCGTGCGTATGATGCATAGCGCAGTTTTAAGTATATTCTTCGTGAGTTCACTTTTCACGAGGATCTCGCTATGGTCTATGAACTTTCGCGCGTTCGCGCGGTGCTTGTTGAGCACGCGTCGGATGGTCAGCGCCTTGTTTAAGGTTATGCGCGAACATTGGGTCGTGTCTAACACGAGTACGACGGGTTTTCTGTGCGACCACGCGTTCGTGAAGTACTGGTCGAGGTCCGTTTCCTCGGTGTTGTCCGTGATTCGCACGCGTACGGTCAGCATGTCGAAAAATGACGCACAGCAAAATTATTTCACGGACTATGCCTGCAACGAATCATCCCTTCGTGTGTAGATTTTTGTCAGCCGTGTGCCACGTCTTGCCCTTTGTAGCATAGCTGTGTACGCGCGCGTACGCCCACTGTTGGGGGGAGGCCCCTGGACGGTGTCCCGTGCGCCACGCGGCGAGACCTCTGTTATAGACCCTTCGTAAGGTACCTGTAGCTTTTGCGATTTGAGGTAATGTTTTTACATCATCTCCATACATCTTTCTAAATTTGATGGTGTATGAAGATGTGCGCGTCTTCCTCCCTGTATCCGTCGGGAAGGGGGTGTAGGTTTTTTCTTGCATTTTCAAGTATCTCTGCTTCTTTTCATCCATGGTGAGACCTGTGAAATACCGCGCGGGGGTAAATTTCATCTTACATTACATGTGAAAAAAGTCAAGGAACACCCCCAGAGCGCCATGTGGCGGTGTTTCTGGGTAATGTAATCATGAAGGACATCGTCAAACTTTTTGAAAATCTCAGTCAAGCCTATGCGCACTACGAGGACGAGGGGCGCGCGGCGTCCTTCGCCCGGGTCGCGGAGTCCATAAAGTGTCTCAAGTCCATCAGGTGTGGTGCAGACATCGAGAACCTCCTCGGGGTGGGTCGAAGTTCGGTGGACATCGTCGATGAATTTTTAGAGACGGGAAAGTGTCAGCGTCTCGAAGAACTCATGGATACAGAAATGAAGATACAGGTGCGGACGAAAGAACTCTTGGCCATGGAACGCCCATCGAATAAACACACCATGAAAGCCTTTGTGCTCGTGAAACACCCCTACGTCAAGGAGTGCACCAAGGTGGCGAAGGACCTCCTCAAGGGGGTGGACGTACACGTCAAAGTGGCCCTCGCGGACCTCCTTAAGAAGGATGGATATCTTCCAGACTACGAGGTGGAAGACATTCGTTGCGACACGTGCCATCTCCAGAGGGATGAGGGGTGTTCGGACGAGTGCGAGTGCGATGAAGTCAGACTTGGGCGCCTTTTGTGGGCCCTAAATCCTTGACTATGACAAAGTGTGGTGTGGGATTAATGAACGACTGTGATTTCAGTTGTTCGATGGTACACCGACCATCTCCACCGAGGAGGTCGCACCACGTCTGTGGAGACTGCATGTGCTTGATGGTGCTCATAGGTTGTCTAAAAAATACGTAATGTAATTTCGAAATTATGTACTGATAAAACGTTTGAGGCATGTCCTCGATGATGATTATTCTTTTCGCGCACACGCGTTTCAACTCCTCGATGATTTCCCTGTTGTGGGGGATGTGATGCAACACGAACATGCACACGACCACGTCGAACGCGTCGTCCACGAACGGGAGGGTGTGTCCATCGTACACGAGCGCGTCCTGACACCCTTTGTAAATGTCCACGCTCGTGACGTAGTTTCTTTTTTTCAGGTAGGCACTGAGTTCACATCGACCGGCACCGAAGTCGAGGACGTTCGCGAACTTTGGGATGTACCTCTGTATTTCTTGAAAGTATCTATTTCTATTGTTGACATCTTTGTACGCTGCCAAGAATAGAAGAAAAGCCAACGAGGCGATGACTATCATGTATTTAAATGAGATTTAGTTTCCGAATGCAACACCACCCATGCCATCGCGGATGCGCAACACGTTCATGTTCACCCCGTAGGCGCGCGTGATAGCACCAACGCCACCGCTCGGGGACTTTAACTTGAGCGTGGCCGTATCGATTCTCGAAAAGTTCAACGACCCGGTCATCTGGGATTTGTTCAAGGTGAGGGCGAACGGCCACGTGTACAACGGCACAGTGTCCAAGAGGTCATCCGGAAGGGACGTGGTGTGCATCTCGGGAACGACGGTGTGGTGGTACACGTTGGACGTGCCGTCGAACAGAGGCGTGCCGTTGATGTACAGCGTGCTCTCCGCGAACGTGTAGTTCGCCGCCCAGTTGGCTCCGGTGGTCTTGGAAGACACGACGTGCACCGCGCGGCACGGGTGGTTGAAATAGGTGAGGTCCACTTCAGTGTCGGTGGGCTCCATGGGTTGGTACTGCACTTGGTTGATGAGCAGGCGTTGTTCGTTCTTCACGAAAAAATCGCGCTCTTGGGTGTCCAAGAACACGAACGAGCCGTACACCTTCGGGGTCTCGCTCGGGTCGAGACCGGTGCGGCACTTGATGCGAATCTCCACCTGGTGGTTCGCGAGGGCCACGAGTGGGAGCGACTTTGTCCAGTCCTCGGTGAAAAAGAATGGAATCATGTAGTGCCCGGCGTTGGAACCACTGTAGCCGACGGCGTTGGGCTTGACGTCCGTCGTCGTCACCGCCATGGACGACTTCGCGCCGTCGGGGCGGTACAACACGTTGTGTACACCCTGGATGTAGAGCGCGTCCAAGCGGCAGACCTCTTGACCACCGATCCACAAGGAGAACTCCGTCGGCGCCGTCGTGCTGCTGAAGAAACCGGTGTTGTTATCCCCCGTGGCCCCGATGTTCGCAGCCTCGACCCAGACGTACGACAACAAATCGCCCTTGGTTCGGATCGGAATCGTGACCTCATTATTCGACGCGAACGTTCCGATATAGTCGAGACGTTCGGGCTTGATTGCGAAGTTCGTATAGCGCTTATAGTTCTGTCTAAAAAAACTCACTTCCGGGTTGGAGGTAGTGTACGTGTCCTGGACACCTCGGCTGACCAATTCAATCAATGCAGCTGTCATTTACTATATAAAACATATTAAAATTTTGGGTGAGATTCTTACACATGGTGGTCTTTCAGGCGTTGACGTGGGAGGCGAGGGATGACGAGGACAACGGACATCTCATCAGCGTCTTCGGCAAGACCGAGGACGGGCGCTCGGTCTGCGTCACCACGGAGTTCACGCCGTACTTTTTCATCAAACTCCCTGACGCCAAAGCGCAGACGGTGCGCGAGGTGTACCAGGCGTTGGAGAAGCGGTGTCCTGAGTGTTTGGTCGGCTATGGGTTAAAGAAGGCCAAAGACGTCTGGGGATTTCAAAATAACCAGGAATTTCCATTCATGCGACTGGACTGCGCCAACCTGGCCAAGAGGAGGTACCTCGCCAACACGTTGAAGTACGGCGTGCAGCTGGCGAGGGGGAACACGAAGCTCCGCACGTACGAGGCGAACTTGGACCCGGTCCTCCGTCTCATGCATCGGACAGGGATTCAGTCGACCGGGTGGCTCGACACGGGGGAGAAGTGCGTGCGTTCCCATCTGGCACACGTGGACATCGACCTCTTCTGCAACGACTGGACCACACTGACACCTGTGAAACGCGATGACATCGCCCCGTTCGTCGTGGCATCGGTGGACATCGAGTGTAACAGTTCCACGGGGAAGTTTCCAGACGCCGACGTCACCGATGATTGTTGTTTTCAGATCGCGGTGACCCTGTGTCGGTTCGGGAGCGACGAACCCTACGAGGAGGTGTGTCTGTGCTACAAAAAGACCGACGGTGGCAAGGTGCAAAGTTTCGACACGGAGCGAGAGCTTCTCGAGGCGTTTCAAAGGTATCTTCGAAATGCGGACGTCGACATCATCACGGGGTGGAACATTTTCGGGTTCGATTTAGAATACATCATGAAACGTGGTCTCGTGTGTAAGTGTGCGCCAGAGTTTTACGAGATGGGTAAATTCAAGAACACGTCGTGCGAGATGCTCTACAAGAAGTTGTCTTCGAGTGCCCTGGGCGATAACGAGTTGAAACTTTTGCCCATGAGTGGTCGGTTCATCTTTGACCTCTTTCACGAAGTCAAGAAGGGGTACAAGTTGGACAGCTACAAACTGAACAACGTGGCGCAACTGTACCTGGGCGATCAGAAGTTGGACATGCCCCCGAGAGAGATTTTTAGAAGGTTTCAGGGGGGCGACGCCCGTGAGTTGGGTGAAGTGGCTGATTACTGCATCAAGGACACCCTCCTTCCACACAAGCTGTTGGCGAAGTTGTGCATCCTCGTCAACCTCCTGGAGATGGCGAAAGCCACGTCGGTGCCGCTGTGTTTTCTCGTCGAGAGGGGGCAGCAAATTAAAGTGTTTTCGCAATTGTGTAAAAAGGCGGCGGAGCTCGGGTTCTTGGTTCCAGTCATCTACCAAGGCACGCTCCCAGAGGAAGGGTACGAAGGGGCCACCGTCCTTGACGCCCAATCCGGGGCGTACTACGCACCGATCACCGCGCTCGATTTTGCGTCGTTGTACCCATCCATCATGATGGCCCACAATCTGTGCTACAGTACCTTGGTCATGGATGAGCGACGCTATGGGAACGTCCCAGGGGTGGAGTACGAGACGTTCACTCTCGCATCGGGGAAGTCGTACACATTCGCACAAAACGTGCCGAGTTTGCTCCCGACCATCTTGGCAGAGCTCAAGCAGTTTCGTAAACAGGCGAAGAAGGACATGGCCGCGGCGACCACGCAGGCGATGAAGGAGGTGTACAATGGTAAGCAACTGGCGTATAAGATTTCCATGAATTCATGCTACGGGTTCACCGGCGCCGCAAAGGGCATCTTGCCATGCGTCGCCATCGCATCGTCGGTGACGTTCAAGGGGAGGTCCATGATTGAAGAGACCAAGAACTACGTGGAAGCCAACTTCCCAGGGGCAAAGGTGCGTTACGGTGACACGGACTCCGTCATGGTTGAATTCGACGTGCAAGGGCGCACGGGGCAAGATGCCATCGACTACAGTTGGGAGCTCGGCGAGCAGGCGGCGGCGCAGTGCACAAAGTTGTTCAAGAAGCCCAATGACTTGGAGTTGGAAAAGGTGTACATGCCGTACATTCTCTACAGTAAGAAACGCTACGCGGCCAAGTTGTGGGAAAAGGGCAAATCTGGCAAAGTGGAGTTCAAGTACGTCGACGTCAAGGGATTGCAGTTGGTGCGTCGGGACAACACCCCCCACGTCCGCGAGGTGTGTAAAGAACTCCTCGACGTCATTCTCGAATCCTCCGAACCCGAACCACCACAGGTTTTGGCGAGGCAGAGGGCGCTGGAGCTCCTGACGGGAGATGTGCCCCATTCGAAGCTCGTACTGAGTCAGTCGCTCTCGGACACGTATAAAGTCAAGGGCACCCCCGTGTCCATCAAAGACATCGACCGAAGTTGGGACATCTCCATGGGACACGTCCAGGTGCATAACAAGATGCGCCAGAGAAAGCCCGGTTCGGAACCGCAGAGTGGCGACCGCGTGCCTTACCTCCTGACGAAGACGGACGACCACAGGGCGCGGGCGTTCGAAAAGGCTGAGGACCCACAGTACGTGGAAGAACACGACATTCCCGTGGATTACCACTATTACTTCTTAAATAAGTTTTTAAACCCCGTATGCGACCTTCTCGAACCCCTAGTTCCAGAACCAAAGCAAACTATTTTTGGGGAAATAATTGAGAAGAATAAACCCCCAAAGAAGAAGAGGGCCCCTGCGAAGCAAAAGACCACAATCGCACAATTATTTAAAAATTTCGAGCTCTCTAAAATCACAGACGATGGACGACCTCAGTCAGAGGATTTCAAAAATGATGGAGGATGAGGTCGAGCGACGCGTGCGGTCGCAGCTCGACGCGGTCACTTTGGAATACAACGAAAAACTCGACGGATACATCAACCACATCGCGACGCATCACAACATATCAAAGGACCTGCTGCTTCGCGATGTGCCCGCGTTCACGGACAGGACGAGATGTAAGGGGGTGAAGAAGGATGGGGTGCGGTGCACGCGTCGAGGGACGCACCATGGGTACTGCACGATGCACCTGTATCAACGAGAGAAGTTGCAACCCGTGGCCATCGACATGTCGACGTCGCACATCCATGGCATGGACGTGCTGTATCAAGACAATTGCCCCGCGTGCTTAGAATTAGACCGAAAGAAGCTTATAGATTTAAACAGTATATTATTCAATAACAATGAGTAAATCAGATATTCTACTATCATCCATCAATGCATTTTACAACGACGAAAAGAATAAAGCTACACTCGTGAACGTATTGAACAAAAAATCAGGAATCTCCCTTCGAAACTTGGAGTGGTTCATCACGAACTACGCCAAGAAAAATCACACCTCGTACAAGACGGACGACGGCAAAGTCTTCACCGTCCACACCGCGTACAAGAGTTCGCTCTTGGGCTATAGTAAAAAGTTGTTCGACCCCTTCTGTCGCGCGGAGAAGATTTCGTACGCCATTCCTGGAACAGATGAGGAAATTCAGACGACCGTGGCGCAGTTGAATTTCATCAAGTGGTGTATAAAGAATGACGTCATCACGTTTATGCACGCGCACAGAGACGCGCTCATGGCGAATAAGCACGAGACATGAACCCATTCTCGAAATTGAAGGTTTCGTAGCCAGTGTAATACATGTGTAAACTATACGTCTCCACGGTCGGTAAAAGGTCGCACTCGATGATCGTCCTGTTCGACGCCAACTGACTGAAATCTAAACTCCCCGACGGTTGAACATTCACTGGGTGCATTGAAAATGCATACGAGTAAATGTTTCTAATCGGGCGCGACAACCTTTTTTCAAACGGTACGTAATACTTAAAGTACGTGTGGTCCGAGGACGTCATGTTCGGCAACTGGTTACCTTGAATGAAGAATCGCGCCTTGTCCATGACCGGGTCGAAGAACGTGTTCAACTGGTCGAAGTTCACGTTCGAGCTAAAGTTGAACCGGTTGTGTATGTAAAAATTCCCTTCCTCGGTCTCCCCGGTCTCTTTCACCACACCAGAGTTCTCGAACTTTGTGTTGCGGAAGAACCAGTGCAACGTCTTCACTGGAATGTTTGGCACGAGTTGGTTCTTGATGACCGTGGAGTTTAGTTCGGTCGTCGCCACCGGGTGCTTCTTCACGACGTCGGTCACCCACAGACCCCTCTGGTTCATGACGTACAGACGCTCCTCCGGCGTGGTGGTGATCTCCTCGGTCACGATGTCGAACTCGGACAACGTCAGGGTCTGCGCGGTGTTCGCGAAGAACGTCTGTGGATGGAATTTAAATTCAAACGCAATCTTCTGACGGTGACAGGCACACGCGGGGAAATACGGACGATTAGGTTGGTTCGTCTCGTACTCGTCCGCGGCGTACTTGCGAGAAAAGAAAAAGTTCAACGGCACCACCACATCGGACGCGTACTCGGCAAAGTTGTTCGCGCTGTCCGACGTGTCGAAGGCGAGCGAACGGTTCAGGAGGAAGCGGTTCGCCACTTTTTCCGACATCTCGGTGTACATCTCGTCGTGAATGATGCCCCAATCTCCCCAAAACGTTTCAACCTCCATCTCGTCCACGTACATCTTCACGTACTCAAAGATGTGTCGCCCCACCTGGTCGGCGTAGTTGCCACCCGCCTCGAGCGCGGGAAGGGTCAGGCTCACGTACATGTTCGACAGATAGTCCCCCATGTTCGTGCGTGGGTCGTACTCCACTTTGATCGTTTCCCCGAACGGCCACGTGGCTTGTCGGTTCGATGGGGCGACGATGTTTCGGTTCCTATGAAACTTGCGAAAATCAGCGTGTTGTTGGGTGTTGTAATTAAAAAAACTCTGTTCTGGGTCTTTTGAAAGCAGGTACGTGTCCTGTTTACCGATGGCGCTGAGTGCGACGTGCGCAGCTTCGCCCATGCTTACTTTACGCGTACAATTTTTTGAGGTCGTTCTGCCACATCTGGACGTGTGCGATTTTTTTCAACGCCTCGAGGTCCCGCGTAGCCTGTGCGGCGTCGCGCATCAACTCTTCCACGGCTTCGTGCGTGTACTGATAGGTGCGAATGTTCAGGAGGTAGTCAAACTTGCCATCAATCATGGGGAACGTGTGCAACATTTCTTGTTCGAGTTCACCCCTCTTGCGCTTGAACACGCGAAGCTGGCCTTCGACCACCATCTTGACGAACAAGGCTTTGTGAGTGCACACGCGCGCGCGGCTTTCGTACTCTTTCAAGAGGTGTTCTTTGCGTTTGACGTAGTAGTTCATGCGCACGGACACAAAGTCCGAGAGAATCTCCTCGGGGGTGTCGTAGCGATGGATGCCCCTCACCGGGTGGAACAAGTGCATGTTTGACGTGTGAATGACTTTGCGAAGTTTGAAATCCTTCACGGGGTCCGTGCCCGCGTAGCCACTGATGATGAAGTGCACGTCCTCGATGGTGCTCTTGTTGGTGTATCCCGAGATGACTTTTTTATCCACGAGTTCGTCCAGGTATTCTTTGAAATCTTGAGTCCATCGTCCAGGGGGGAGTTCCACGACCACGCCGTCTTTCCAGATGCCTTCGGCGAACCACGACGCTCCGTCGTGCGCGATGGTGCCCTTGAATCCCCTGTAGTACGGGGTCATGGACACGACGGGTTGGCCCGCGAGAATGCGTTCGATGTTCTTCACGATGTCTTTGGGGTTGAACGGTGGCACCGAACAACTGAACCCCGTGCCGATGCCTTCCGTGCCGTTCACCAGGACCATGGGTATGATTGGTGCGTAAAACTCGGGTTCGATGGGTCGACCGTCGTCTTCGACGCGCGTGAGCACGGGTTCATCAAGGGGGTGAAACAGGTGTCGAGTCTCCGGGGCCAACTTTGTGAAAATGTACCTCGTCTGCGAGGCATCTTTACCACCCATGAGACGCGTGCCGAACTGCCCACACGGGGCGAGAAGGTTTATGTTGTTCGACCCCACGTAGTCGTTCGCCAACTTGACGATGGTGTCGGCCAGGGACACTTCCCCGTGGTGGTACGCACTCTTGTCCGCGACGTACGCCGCGAGTTGTGCCACTTTCATCTCCTCCTTTAAGTTTTTGTGGAAACACGCGTAGAGCACTTTGCGTTGCGACGGTTTCAAGCCATCCACGACGTGGGCGATGGACCGTTTGAGGTCAGCCATGCTGAAGTTCACGAGGTCTTTGTGCACGAAATCGCTGATGGTGATGCGCTCGACCTGGCCGTACGGGATTTCAAGTTCGGTGGGGTTCTTCACGGACGTGGACAGGAGCCAGGTTTTGCGTTCGTCCGCCTTCTTCTTGTCAAACGCGAGCGTCATGGAGGCGTCGGTCATCGCGTCCACGTCGAATTTCACCACCAATTGTTGGATGTTTTTGAAATATTCCCTCGCCTCTTGGGACGTCGACGTCCCGAGACCTTTGTAATATTTAATTTTCCACCCACCGTAGTGATTGTTCGCGTACCACTGACGAAACGCGTGGTCGGTGTAGAAACTGATGGTCTCCTTCGCCTTGCTCACCTTGATGATGGGGGTCACCATGCTCTCCACAAAGTTCAACCCGAGGAGGGAGGGCCAAAAGTAATGAAACATGTTCAGAAGGAGTCCTTTGATGTGCGAACCGTCGTTATCGGCGTCGGTCATGATGAGCAGACGTCCATAGCGAAGGTCTCTGGTGTCCGCGTACTCCTTGCCTTGTTGCAATCCGAGGATTTTCTTGAGGTCTGAGAACTCTTTGTTTTCCGTGAGTGTCTTCACCGACGCATCGCGCACGTTCTTGCATTTGCCACGGAGTGGGAACACGCCGTAGTAATCCCGACCGACCACGGAGAGCCCAGCGACCGCCAACGTCTTGGCCGAATCCCCTTCGGTCACGATGAGCGTGCATCGATGCGACTGCGCCGTCCCGGCTTTGTTGGCGTCGTCCAACTTGGGTATCCCCGATATTTTTGACTTTTTCACACCCGCGTCCGTCTTCTTCAACTGTTGCATCTCTTTGTACTTGGACAGCGTCTGGAGTTCATCCTGAATCCCCGAACGGAGCGCCGCCTTCACGAACGTTGGTGGTGGTTCGAAACGACTGCCAAAGTCGGACACTTTGGACGTGCACTCGGACTTGACCTGCGACGAAAACGTCGGGTTCTCCAGCGTAGCCTTGACGAAGATGAAGAAGGTGTTTCGCACTTGTTGCGGTTTCAAGTTGAACTTGGTGCCTATGGCGGCGACGATTTGCGACGTCGCGTGGTCCACGTGCGTGCCACCCTTCGTGGTGCATATGCCGTTCACGAAGGACACGTGTTCGAAGCCATCCTGTGAGGGGGCGATGCACACGGACCAACGGTCGGAGGTGGTGCTCACGATGGCGTCCGTGTTGGTGTACATCGCCGCGTACTTTTCAAAGGACATCTTACCCAGGGGTTCGCCTTGGAACTTGACTTTGCAGTTTGATGACGTGCACACGTTGCAATCCCACACCCTTTTTTTAAATATTTCATAGACGTCGTTCGTCATCCCATGCATCTTAAAGCGTTTCCAATCCGGTATGAAGGTTATGCTCACCACCGAGGTGGCACCTGCAAATTTTTTAATCTTTGGGGGGGTGCACTGTGTCATATTATGACTCCAACTTTGAGTATACGTGAGTTTGTTCTCACCATCTTTAATGACAATCTCAAACTTTGTTGAATATATGTTTGCCAGCTTGGCACCGTACCCGTTCCTCCCACCCACGATCCGTTTCTGTGCGTCGTCGTAGTTCGTGCTCGTGAGGAGGTGGCCAAACGTCAACTCGGGGTTCCACACGCCTTCGGTGGCGTGCTCTCTCACGGCGATGCCACCGAGGGGGCCGTTGTTCGATATGGTGACCGAGCCGACATCTTTGTCGACGTCGACGAGGATCGAGCTCACGCCTTTGGGATACAGGCTGTTGCGGTCGATGGCGTTGACCAGGATTTCGTCGAAAATCTTCAACAACGCCGGACTGTACTGCACGGACTTTTTCACGAACGCGTGGCCCTCGATGATCCAGTACGGTTCGCGCGTCACGTCGACGGGGCCGACGTAGCTGTCGGGGCGCTTGAGAATGTGTTCGATGTGTGTGAGTTTTTGGATCGTCTCCGTCATGGTGCGCCGGATTGTGGGGGGTACATGAAGGTTTCCATGTCTTGAATCCATTTGACCAACGCATCACGGGGGATGCTTTGCGAAACATATGGTGGTATACGAGAACGTCCAGTTTCCCTATCACGCAGGGCTTTGAAATTTGGTTTTTTATAATTCTGAAAACAATAAAAGCATACTCTGCGCACGCGTTTGTCCATGAATTTATAGTACATCAGATTCATATACAATGGGATGGGGTTATACATGTGTCGGTAGTGATAATACGCCAGGAATTCGTGCGCAGTGTCGGTGCAGATGCGTGGTTGAATAGGATGGTCGCACACGAAACATGTGTATTTCCAGTCGATGAACATTACACTACTAACTCAGGATTTCCTTAAAAGAGACGAGCGCAATCTCGTGGGAATCGAAAATGTCCACGAGGTCCTCCCAACAACACGATTCCACCGTGCACTCGTCCACGACGAGGACGTAACGACACGACGCGTCCATGTCGTCTGGAATCTTGCGCACCAATTCTCGGAGAACGCGTGGATACTCCTCACCAAGGGTTGGACACACGTCGACGTGCATGGTGACGCCTTCACCACCGAGGTCGAGGCTCATCATGACGTCGTCCGGGTCGTCGTCCGAACAGAACGCGACGCCACTCTCCTTGTGGAAGTCGCCGTACTTTTTCTGAAAGTCGCGAGAGACGCCCGTGTAGAGCAGGATGTTCCTCTCGGTCCTGACCCCGACGTCCCACTCGTCGAATTCGATGATGCTGAAGATGTCGTTCAAGTCGTGTTCGAGGTCCATCTCGCGGTTTTTCCACGCCTTGCGAAGGATGCGGTTTTCAAACTTCGGCACGTCCGCGTCGCGCTCCATGACCCGGTGGAACAGGCCATTGCAGTACGTGTCGATGAGGAAAAGGTTTTTCAAGGAGTTGTGTTCGAACGCCATTTAGTAAAGAAATGGTAATATTTTTTAATTGACTAATTCAGACCAGTTCACCAATCGAGCGTCCTCCCCGCACATGAAATGCATGTGTTCCCGTGGGTCCACGTCTTCGTGGTCAAATCCTAATTCTTTCCTCCAATATCCACGCATGTCCGCTAAAATCTTTCGAGGAAGCACGTCCCCGAACTCGCGACGAAGCTTTCGTCGGAGAAAGGTGGCGAACCCGTGTCCGTGCACCCGAGTCTCGAACCACTCCACGAACGCGAGGGTGTCGTGCACGCGCACGACGTAGGCGTAGGCCAACACGAACGTCCCGTGTTTCGCGAGTGATTCGTATTGAAGTGGGTGCAGGCGCGATTTCCACCCATCGATGGGTCCCACGGTCTTGAGTACGTACAACAGTTCGTAGTGTGGAAGTAATTCGGGTCTCTGTTTTTCTATGAATGCATAGAAATCGCCGTGCTCAAATCTGCGACATTGGGTTATGGCGGTGTTCATGGCTGCACCGATGACGTCATGAAAAAAAACTGGGGGTATTTTAGACGAAAATGTACTTGTACCTCCTCGTCGTCCTATGCACCGCGTGTATGGTTTCGCAAAACACGAAGCGAGGGCGCGCGAAGACCGTGGACACGCTCATGAAAAGGTCGGCAAAGTACGCGACGATGGCGCAACAGGATGGGTCCCCCATGCACGGCGTCGTCCACGCGAACCACGCCATGGCCTATCTCAACGCCGCAGGGGACATCGCGTCGCCGCAAGAGATTCAAGACGCCACGGGCATCGACCTCAAGGTGTTCAGAGAACGCGTGCTCGCGGTGCAACACGAGGTGACCCAGAAGACCATAGAGAAGTGTCCTCAATTCAAGGGAGACGTGGACCTGTACCTGTCGTCCATCGCGGATGCATAAAAAAATATACCCTAAAAGCAATACACGATGCGTTGGTTAACGAACGCGCTTAAAGACCGCATCAACACCAAGAATAAGAAAGAGGCGATGAAAGTCATCGACCGCGCCGCGTTCGCGTACCCGTCCAAGGCGAAGTCGCAGAGACGACACATCGCCGAGTTGTACTTGAACGGCGTGCTGAACAAAAACTCGCTGCGACAACTTTTGCAACACATCGCGTACGTCGTGCCCCCCGTGTCCCCGGTGTCGTCGCCCATGCGTTCGAAGAAGACGAACGTGGGTCGGAGTTCACCAATACCCATTCCACGTAAACGCCGTTAAAAACATGGGTCGCTCATTATGTAGCCACAGCCATGAAGGTCGTCCGCGATCATTCTTGGCAAGTCTTATATAAAGATGCACAAACATCGGGACGGGACGAGACGGTGTGCGTGACGGTGGCGAACTCCATATGGCGCTACAACGTGAAGGCGCGAGAGATGAAAGAGGCGCGCGCGAAACGCTCGATACTCGTCGTCAACCAAAAGAAGCAGACGTCGAACGCCCCCAAGCACGCGAAGTTGTGTCAAGGCGAGACCAAGTCGGGGCAGCCGTGTCGCTTTAAGGCGAGTTGTCATGGATATTGTAAAAAACACACTATGTAATTTTAATTAAAACGAGTTGATGAAACGTCATGTCGTCGTCGTCGTATTTTGCTACTCTGAGGGCATATCCCACGTTTTCGAGGTCATAGAGTAATTCACAATTCAAAAAATCTAAGGACATCGTGTGTAAATCGTCGTACACACCGACTTCGAGGTGTCGTTTAAAAACTCGACGACCACTCGTGTACTCCACGTGTCCCGACCGGTACACTTTCGTCTCCGCGAACTGCACGCACACGTACGCATCGTCGTCCATGACGAGGCGACGCCGAAACTTGGAACGCCGTGGGGCGTCGGGGATGTCCGTGAGTGGGCGGATACGCTGTGCCTCGGGTGTCTCCATTGTGTATGTTTTCGTTTGTATTGGTCAGGTCATGACTGGGGGTTATTTTTTTCTCATTTAGTATTAAATGTTCCTCGACCAAGAGAACCTAAGACCGGTCATCATCGCGATGGCCCTCTACATCGCCATCGTCATCATCGTCCCCAAAGTCGCCAAAAAGAGCACGGGCATCCAGCCCGTCGACGACCTCATCATGTACGTCCTGGCCCAAAAGGACAGCATGATGCAGGGGGCCCTATTCGTGGGCCTTCTCGTCTTGGCCACGAATTACATCGGCGAAGAACTCATGTAAGACGGCGTCCCGTCCCACGAGATTCTTCGTGTGCGTGTGGTCCATGTAGCGCACGCGTCGGTCGAACGCGTCCCTCATGAACTCCAAGAGCTTGACCGGGTCTGGTTTCCCCCAGTGCATCCCTTTTTTGAAGAGAAAATCATCTCTCTCGAGCTCTTGAAGTTCACACGGCACCAAGTAGGGTGTCTTCACGTATTCAGGGGCCCCACCGAAGTCGGTGATGATGACGGGTTTGTCCCGCAGGGCGGCTTCGACGGCACCCATGCCCACGCCCTCGGATTTGCTGAAGCTCACGTAACAATCACCGAGTTTATGAATGCGTTCCATGTGTTCGTCGTCCACCAGACCGTTGATCACTTCGACGCGTGGAATGTTCATGCTCACGTCTTTGACGCACGTCGCCTTGACGAGTAGACGAGACTCCGGTTCGTTCAGCCGGATGAAGGCTTCGAGGATGGCGTTGAATTGTTTCCTATCGTCCATGACGTTGCCTATGTGATAGAACGTGTACATCTTCGGTTGTGGTATGTGCGCGTGCACGACGTAGAACTCCGTGTCAGGGAACTGTCGCGACAACACGTCCTGGCAGAACTCACTCGGCACCGCCACGCGGTCGAAGTGCTCGAACAACAGGCCGTAGTCTTCGTGCACTTCCGTGGTCTCGCACACGGTCATGCACGCCAGGTTTTTCACGCGACTCTTGATGTACGGGATTTCTTTGATGGTCTGCGCGACTGGAATCGTGAACAACAGGCCGTGCTCGCTTTCAGGAATCTCCGACCCTATGACGTGATAGGTGGCATCGGGAAATAGGTCCACATATTTCGAACAGTGTTGTCCAATGCCAGCGAGGCGTGTGGGACCGATGAAAATCATCCGCTATGTTTTAAAGATTATCTATGCTTTATGTATAATAATGGACGCTCTCATTCAGGAAATCCAGGCCGAACGCTCTCGGGCGCGAGTCGATAAAGACCGACTCTATGAGATTCTCGCCAAGATGGCGGAACTCGTCGGGACCAGTGGTGGTGGGGGTGTACCAGGACCGAGAGGCGCACAAGGACCGCAAGGGCCGCAAGGGCCCCAAGGCGTTCGTGGTAAACCGGGTGAGTGCGAGTGCAAGTGTGTGAGCAAGACACCGGAACCGGTCCCGGAACCGGTCCCGGAACCGGTCTCAGAACCGGTGAAGGTCAAGAAGACGACCACCAAAAAATCCACCAAGTAATACCCCCAGCCTTGAGATTCCCATTGTCTCTCCAGTACAACATGACCTTTGAACGCGATGATATGGTTTTCATCTCGGTCAACGGGGTTCAACGTCCTGGACAAATCATGGACATAAAGGGGTGTAAATACTTGGTCGAGCTCTATCACGGTGGAGACAACTCGATGAGTCGTAAAAAGTACCAATACTGGCGAACGGAGAGGGACATAGGTCTGTTCACGTTTGACCAGTGGCTCTATAATTATGAATCGTGCCCTAAAAGCGCATTCGACGCGTACAGGGAGGCTGGGGGATACATTCCCGCGTTGAGGATGTCCACCACTAGACCGGGACGACGCGTCGTCCTATAGTCCATAGCCACCCGCCGAGTATTGTAAATACGAGAAGCACTAGATATATAAATGGATACTTTTTCTTTTCGTTCGTCTCGGGGTCTGGTAGCTTTCGCACGTTCTCGTTGAGGATGTCAATCTTCCCACACAACTTGTCGAGGAGGGCGATGATTTGCACATCCTTGTTCTTTGGTTTCTCTTTGACGTCGATGGTGGTGATTTCGAGAATCATGTGCCACGACGCCAGTGGTTGAAGTGGGAGGTAGTCCCCGTCGTCTTGGTACTCGTAAATTTGAAAATTCAAGTGGTTGATACTGATGGGGTTGAAGTACTGCGTCGTTCGAGGGAAGGCTTTCCACTGTTTGTCTCGAATGAGCACACCGTTGGACCCACCGAAGTGGCGCTCGAGGGGGACTCTCGCGAACACCATGCCCTGTCGCTCGTCCAAGAGTTGAGCCACTTTGGGCACGTCCGGACACACGATGTCCACGAACTTTGCCACGTTCGTGTTCAAGTTGGAGTCGTTGGCGCCAATCTGTGTGAGGTAGAAATCGACCATCTTGACCCCGACGACGCGACTTATGTCGGACACGTGGGTGTTCGATTGGAGGGTGAGGTCCACTGTGAAGACGTTATTCGACCCACGAACGAAGTTCGAATCCACGATGATGTACTCAGTTTTTTTGGGTAAATCCCCCAGTGACGTCGTCGCGGTCATATGAAATGTTCATAGAAAATAATGGACCATGATTTATACATGTTCACACCCCTGGAGCACCAGATGCTTCGAGACATGGAGAGCGTCAATAAGACACGAAGGGGTTGGCGCGTGTACGGGGAAAAGACGAACACGAAGACGGGCATCACGCGTCGGTACTACAAGTGTACGTTGTGTCATTACGCGAGACGCGTCGTCATGCATTCGTCAGGGACGTACACGTGTACGAAATATTTGCACCCACACGCGACGAGTTGCTCAGCTATTCATCATCCATGAACGTGAGGAGATTCATGAAATCCAAAAAGTAGTCGAGCGTGGCTTGCACCACGTCGCCGTCGTAGTTGCGTTGCGTGATGGCGTTGGTGTCCACGATCACGAAGAGACCGAACAGGAAAGCACCGAACTTCTTCGCATCCATGCCGGTGAAGAGCCTGGTCGCGAGGAGACCGAGGAGCGCGATGAACATGAAGGCGTACATCTTACGGAGGTCGAGACCCACGGCGGTGCTGACGAAGCCCACGACGGTGAGAGCCACGAACACGCGGACGACCTCCTCGAGGACTTCACGCGATGGACGGTTCGTGGACAGAAGGGCCCCTGATATGGCACTGAACGCGGTCAGAAGGGCGAATCGCACCGGGAGGGACGCGGTGGCGAAGGCGAGGGCGAGGATGACTCCAAAGGAACCGACCACATAGAGCAAGACGTTGCGACGGACGTGTTCCTCCACGGAAGGGTTTTGCGCGATCGTGAGCGCCAGACCCGTCTGGAACACGAGATTCGCAAACACCTGACTTACAAACATCATATGTAATATAAAAGAATAAATTATTTACAGAGTAATGACCCTCCTTTACGGTAGGGCCTTTTGTCGAAAGTTTCCAGAGACGTTTGTCTACCGATACATCACGGGCACCGCCATCGACGTGTATTACATCATCCTCGCCACCGGGCGCGTCCTCTGTCGGGTGCCCGACTATCTGAGGGACCATTACAACGAGAGCGACCAGCCGTTGTGGTGGCGCATGCTTCCCCACGGGTTGAAGAAGTTCATCCTTGACGTCGAACTTGAAAAAATATCCATGCAAACGACCCCCAGATGTGAAAAATCTGACTGAGGGGTACTAGTCTAATCCCATGTCCTTCAGGGGTGTCCCCCTTGATATCATAGAACAAATTTTCATAGAATGTATGTCTATAATATATGATGATCCATAATTCCATATTTGCGTCCTTTAGTGAGGTTATGACTGGGATTTACGTGATGTGTGTGTTGTGAAAAAAAATTTTTTGATTCTCGGTGACATGTGATCATCTTTTATATATACCTCATGTGAATGTG
>Ga0222719_10000615_pt1 | contig 35316 bp, 49 predicted proteins | sample C33_34DmetaG_FD_165039 | JGI IMG/M metagenome (GOLD analysis project Ga0222719, IMG submission 165039) | Estuarine water microbial communities from San Francisco Bay, California, United States - C33_34D | ecosystem: Environmental > Aquatic > Marine > Unclassified | place: USA: California... | reverse complement strand
CGACGATTTCCTCCTCGATGAGTTTTTCCTTGAGACGCTCCAACTGGGGCATATTGTTCTTCAGTGTGGCGACAGTCTCGTCGTAGCAGTCCCCAACGATGAGGTCAATCTCATTATCCACGAGAGCTGAAGCTTCCTCGGACATATTGCGATAGTCGAAAAAGTTCTGACCAAACCCATAGGTGGTCACCATCTCACGAGCAATCTGGTACACGAGGGCGTAGTCGGAGGAGGCACCCGTGGTGATCTTGTCCTTACCATAGATAATCTCTTCAGCTGCACGACCACCGAGAGCCACCTTGATTTGGGAGAGGAGGTACTCCTTCGTGTACATCGCAGAGTCGGCATTCTCCTCATTGGGTTGGAAGAAGGTGATACCACCCGCAGCACCCCGAGGAATGATGGAGATTTTGCGAACCGTATCATAGTCGGGTACGAGGACACCCATGATGGCGTGCCCAGCCTCATGGTACGCCACAAGTTCCTTCTTGCGGAGGGAGAACTTCACATCACCCTTGGCACCCACGACAACACGCTGATAGACATTCTCCACGATGTCATTCGTGATCACACCCTCACCATCACGAACAGCGCGGATAGCACACTCGTTCATGAGGTTCGCGAGGTCAGCACCAGAGAAACCCGTCGTCTGCTTGGCGATGTTCCCAAGGTCTACTGTATCATCGAGGTTCTTGTCACGGGAGTGTACACCCAGGATCTTCTTGCGTCCCTGAACACTGGGAAGAGTAACCTGAATCTTACGGTCGAAACGACCTGGACGGAGGAGAGCGTCATCGAGGATGTCGATACGGTTCGTCGCAGCGATGACCACGATACCAGTCTCATTGTCGAAACCATCCATCTCGGTCAAGAGCTGGTTAATGGTCTGCTCACGCTCGTCATTGGATGGCATGTTTCCACCACCACGCTTCTTACCGACAGCATCAATCTCATCAATGAAGACGATACACGGTTGATTCTCTCGTGCCTGTTGGAAAAGTTCGCGTACGCGCTTGGCTCCAACACCTACGAACATCTCAACGAAGTTGGCGGCAGAACACTGGATGAAGGGGACGTTGGACTCACCAGCGATGGCTCGAGCGAGGAGGGTCTTACCCGTACCTGGAGCACCAGCAAGGAGAGCACCACGAGGAATCTTGGCACCACTTCCATAGTAGCGTTCAGGTTTCTTGAGGAAATCCACAATCTCTTCGAGTTCCTCCTTGGCCGAATCAATACCCTCAACATCAGTGAATCGAGTCTCAACCTCTTGGTCCATCGTAAACTCTGTGGACTTCCCAAAGGGGTTAGGCATTCCCATCCCACCCCCACCACGAGCACCGAAAATGGCTCGGAGGACAGAGAAGAGGTAGATACCGAGGATGACCATGATTCCAGTTTCAGCGAAGGACATTGGAGGTCCCGACGTATCCACGAGAACCTCGGCATCACTGTCCATCAGGGTCTGCCAGAGCTGCTCCGTTTGAACGATACGGACATCACCGTAGTCACCATTCTCCTCTTGAAACTGGGCGATGTTCTCACTTGGCTTCACGATAACGGCTGGAAGTTCCTTGTTCTTTAGTCCTTTGATAAATTGCGTATATGTTCTTGGATGGTATTCCACCTTTCGTTCTTTGGTATCAACTTTGACACTGGGTGCGGTAAAGCTTTTTCCAATGCTGAACATATTGTGTAATACACGTGACATTGTTTTAAACTGTTTTTTCGGAACCACATTTTTCTTCGTTCGCGTTTACAAATCTCGAAATAACTACATACATCACAAAGTTCCTTTATGTTCCCATGTACACATATACTACCACCGTTACACACCCTACACTGAATATACATAGACCTGTGTGGACACAAACCCGACCACATTATTTCTTTTAGTGGTTAAAGTTTTATGTGTTTGTAAAATCAGAATGGAGATTGAACTCGTTGGTGTCAATAATGGTAAATACAACGTCTTTGTAATCAAAGATGATGAGTACATCGGTCCACTCATAGCTCGAGGTTATGAGTGGGATGGGTGGATGCGTACAGACATAAAAAAACATTACAAACCTGATACTGACATCTTGGATATTGGTGCGAACATCGGGTACAATACTCTAATGTTTTCAGACTATGGACCAGTGCACAGTTTCGAACCCGTGTACAGCCAAATCGTAAACAAAAACTGTCAAAGCAACAGTCTCAAACACAAAGTCTCTGTGTACCCATGCGCTCTTTCCGACAAGGAAGAAGTCAAGGAGATTTTTCTTCCACCTCGTGAAAGAGTTTCAAACACTTTCATAAACTACGGCGGTACGAGTTTTCATCATGAAGGTGACATGCAGGGTACGAGTGTGATGGTTCAATGTGCACGACTTGATGATGTCTACAAAGGTACACCTTCGGTCGTGAAGATTGATGTCGAAGGTCATGAACTTCGTGTCCTTGAAGGTGCGAGGGAAACCCTGGAAAAACACAAACCGGTGATCATGATTGAACTTCTTCCACATGTCGAAGACTCTAAGAAGGTGAGAACGCTTCTGAGAGAATTGGGGTATGGTGAGCCAGAAGAAAGGCCTGAAGCTGTATTTGTCTTTACGCACACATCCGCTTAGAATAACCAATAACCGCACACGTGATCCTCTTTCCCGCGTGTCCAGTTGTCAAGCTATCAGAGTGTCCACCCATTCCGAGATCGTCAGGGTCTTCATGGATCACGAGTGATCGACCCACAACATTAGCCTTGGTTCCTCTCAACTTTACGAGGTTGTCTTCCATCACAAACTTAGCGATACCCTTGGAATCAAAACGGATGTTCCCAAGATCTCCAACATGTCTTTCCTTGGAGCCTGGACCACCATGCTTCTTACCGTAAGGATTGAAATGACCACAGGCTCCCATACACTTATCAGTGAGATCACCCGCTTCGTGGATGTGGATTCCGTGTGTACTGTTTTTGTATTTTGTTGACTTGAGCATTCCCTTGATTACAACTTTACTTCCCCTTTCTTCAAACTCTACAACACCTTTAATGTGTGGATGATTGAATAAAGTTGTTGCTACAATCATTTAGTATCCACTGGGATTTTATATCGAGCAAACCCCATCTTCTCCATCATGTAGTACATCTGATACGCGTCAACCACACTCGGACACCTGTACTGTTCAGGCATACATTCAGGGATTCCCTCCACCGAGTAGTATGCTGTTTCACTTCTTCGCTCTTTAAATTGGGAAGGGTGGTGATTTCTCAACCATATCAGGTGTTCGGCACAAGTGTGTACCTTACCATATCTACGCGTGTACTCAAGGGTCAAAGCAATCCCAATCTCACACGCGTAGATATAGTTTTCAAGACTCGAACCAACCCACATGGTCATGGGGTGTTTCGAGTGTGCGGGACGGTATCCTCTTCTTTTCCCATCCTTTGTGTAGGGTGCGTTTTCCTCGATGTACCCCTGTTGTTCTGAAAAGAACCAAGCTGTGTAGAGCATCTGACAAATTTCCAGTTGAATCTTGACAACATGTTGGTCACAAGACATCTCAGCGATTTCACTGGGAATCAACGAAAGAAAGAAAATGTTCATTCTTGTAGTCGTCAGTGTTGTAGACGCGAACTTCAACGTCTCCGAAGAAGACAGACCCGTTGGGGAGTTTCCAGATTTTCTCTTTTGTTTGTTGGTTGGCGTGATAAGTCGCTTCCTTCAGGGTGTGAAAGAAGCCACGATCAAGAATTCGGTTGGCAAGGACAACGTTGGTCACAAACATTTTAAGATGGTTTATTACACAAATGGTTTCTACTTAGGCATCGGGTTCTGAATAATAGTCATCTTCCACAACTTCTTCAGGTTCCTCATCTGGCTCTACATCAAGTTCACCTTCCTCATCGGGGACCTGATCCTCCTCAAGGTCATCTTCGGGTACTTCATCCTCTTCTTCCACCTTCTTTTCCTCCTTCTTCTTTTTAGTTTTTTTCACAGGTTCCTTATCAAATATCTTCGCCAAAATCACTGGAACCTTCCTAGCAAACTTCGTTTTTTTCTCGTGTGAATCTTTAATTTTTTGGATAAACTCATCACTGAATCCATGAGACTTGTATGCTTGAATGATAACCTTAATGGGTGGTAATTTAGCATGACGATAATACTTATCATACATATCTGCGATTGCCGAAATCACCTTCACCCTAACAATCCCATTTTTCAACACCCTAAGCTTTACTTCAACTCGATCACCGTATTTGATGTCTGGTTCAGTGTTTTGTGTCGGTGGGACATATGGCGTTGCATCAGGAATATTAGGTTCGATATAGGGAATGCCGAGTTGTTCATGGTTTATTTTTAGTGCTTTTAAGTAATCTTCCTTTTTATAAATTGGTGCCTTCTTGAATTTGAATACATCCGGGGGTTTTGATTGTATGATGTTGTATAAAAATGAACCTTCTACTGGTTTGTCCCCACGCACTGGAGGAGGACACTTAACACGCTTCGACGGTCGTCTGTACATGCTCATCTTGTTTTTCGACAATTGTCTCCTCTAACTTAGGCTTCATAAAATATTCAAGTTCACAACGAATCACATGAGCAGATTGGCGATTCTGGTGGGTATAGTACGGACCCCAGATCTCGATAACCTTTCTCTCTTTGTCGTACCAAAGGTAGTCGAGACCAAGCTTTTGAGTGAGCCAGTAAAACTTCTTACCCGTTTTACCGATGAACTTGAAGATAGCGTCTTCATCATACTCTGAGACGTCCATTTGAGAGTAGTGGGCGTTCGGAGGTGTGTAAGGGGCCATCTTTCTTCTTTGCTAAACTTGCCTCCTTCTGTTTAAGCATGTTTCGTACATGTTTTTGGGAGTATACCTGTTTTTTGTTTTTCTTATCATTCTTAGTCACGCGTTTTTTAGGTTCTTTAAACTCCATCTTTGTATATTTAGATCCAAGTTTTTTAACTTAGGCTTCTTCTTCATCAACAAGAGAAACATCATCATCGGTATCTTCTTCATCACTCGTAGAGCACTCAAAATCTTCGTCATCACTATCATCGATGAGTTCGTATCCCTGTGGATGCTTAGCAAAGAGACCTGTGTCTTCGAGTTCATTGACGTCATAAAAACCGGATACGGATGCCTTGTTTACTTCTTCTTCCTTATCGATAAAGTCGTAGAGTTTGAACTTGTTGCGTTCAAGGAAGTTTACAATGTACGTGTCAGTGTTTTCTAAAACAGTTCGTGCAATCTGTGTAGTACCATCTTCACAGTCGATATCAACGATCATAACTGGATAAAATGGATTTTAAATCTTTAATAACATTAATGGATAACCTTAAGGCTTGGGGATCATACTACATATCTCATAGAAGGGTTGGGCCCATGGATGCAGTCATGTTCGACATTGACGATACACTCATCTTTACAAACGGCAAAGCTAATGTACCTATGATCGAGCTGTTACGTGAAGCTAAAGCTATGGGATACAAAATTGTAATCATAACAGCTCGACCAGGACTTACTCCTGTTATTCATTGGACGATAAAACAATTGGGAAATTACGGGATTGGTTTTGACTATATAGGATTCACGAGTGCGGCGACAAAATCTCTTATGAAACAGCAGCTACCTTACAAATTCATTCTATCCGTCGGTGATTTACCAACTGATCTAACTGATTCTCAACACTTTCTCAACATTTCCAGTTTTTATCACAATTGAGACAACTCACATAAGTTGTCATCGGTTCATCTGCAGACCTCGTTTGTAATTGATAGTACGTCGTCTTCTTAGACTTGCATCTATTACAAGTGAAGAACCCCTCCTGATTTTTAGCTGCGCGAGCGTTAGACTCTTTTCGAAGTTCTTTATGGATTCGTTGTTCCATCTGAACCGCATATCTTCCTTTGGGACATAACTCTTCAGGGCGCATATCAACAATGTCTAAAACAGAAAGACGCCTGTCTACAAGCTGTGTCTTTAGTCCAGGGTTTTCGATGAGGTTTGTTTTCAAAGACAAAAACTTGTGTTTGTAAATGTTTGTAAAACGGTGATTGTCCCAAGCAGCCTCTATTCCAGACTCTCTACTTCTCTTTTCAGAATGACGAACGATACATTTTTCCAAATCTGTACACAAATTGTTATCCACACTCAAATCTAAAACTTGTGCGAGTTTTTCGATGACAAACTTGCGTGTCGGATTCTCCATAGTGTCTTTTGGTGATAAACCTTTATATTTCTCAGTACTTAGGGCAGAGGAAGACCAGAATAAATATCAGAACGCTCAGGGGAATCGAACGCATCAGAAACACGACGAGCGGGGTTCGTGTCTATGAAACCATAACGGTAATCAGCGCGTCCACTCGTATATCCCTCACGAACACAGTAAATAACGTACACGATGAACGCACACACAGTAGCAATCAATAGGAGATTACCTGGCGTATTTTTCATTTATAACTTACGGATATTTTTTTGTGAACACAAGTCAAGATGACAAAGGCAATACTTATCCACGAAGATGTGGGTAATGTAGAAGAAATAGATTTGGACATAGCTCCACACAAGAATGAAATTTTCAAACTTTTGGAAGGAAGACAAACATTCATCGGTCAATGGCCTGAGATCGATGTCGTTATTATGAAACCTGAGGATGGTAAAGTGAAGAACGAGAACACTTTACCAAACCCATTTGATGTTGAAGATGTATTTGGAAAAATTTTACTTGTACGAATGGATGAAAATTCTGATCCACAAGATTTCACTCTTGAGGAGTACAATTCATTTTTACTTGGGCACAAAGGCCTCCCTGTTTAAGACCGCGTTAGCGTACTTCATACAAAGCTGAAAGTGTACATACGCCCAATCCATAGGATTCTCAATCGATGGTTTTCCGGGTAAGGGGTTATCATTGACTACAGAGATGATATCGACCTTTTCACCACTCATAGACTTTACGGTGACGTTGCCAACCCTCTTCAACCACATAGCGTGCTTTTCATCTTTACAATCGAAGCTTCGAACGAAGTGGGACATTTGTATTAGTTGGGATTCTTTTCTATAAGTAAGCGCGCACTTGGATCGGTTATGTTGGTCCATTTGGGTCTCCATATCTCCGAGATTAAATGATCGTTGTCTTTTCCGTACATCGTCCAAAAGATGTTTCTATACATAGCCTCTTCTTTCGTCAGAGGTGTATTGTAGCCACGCGCTTTTGCCCGCGTTTCTCTAAAGAGTTTGTCATCTACTTCACTTTCGGCATACTTTTTAATCTCATCAACCCAATTCGTCCCGACCGCATCACTCATACCATCCTTTTGTCTCCATAGGACATCCGTTGGAAGGTATCCCTCGAACGCCTCACGAAGTATGCGTTTCTCAACCTTGTCAATCTTGATCGTCTGATTCACAGACATGCAGACATCAACGAAATTCTTATCAAGGAATGGCACAATCAGATCGAGACCATGCGCACCCGCACACCTATCCGCCCTCAACCCATCGAACTGATGAATCAGACGAAGACGACGCATGTTTTCACAAGCAAATTCATCAACATTCGGTGCGTTATGGAAATAGAGGTATCCACCCAAAATCTCATCAGCTCCTTCACCCGAAAAGATGTATCGACAGGAGGTATGCTGCTTGATGTACTTACACAGAAGCCACATTGGTGTACTCGCCCTCACCGTCGTAGTGTCGTATGACTCTAGGGTATGAATCACATTGTTAATGTGTGCAATGCCCTCTTGGGTAGTAAACTTTACTTCTGTGTGATCACTTCCCAAATAATCAGCCACTTTACGAGCAGCTTCAAGGTCTGGACTCCCCTCAAGGCCGATGGAGAAGGTTTTAATCTTTCCGAGTTTACGTGTGGCAATTGACGCAATGAGACTGCTGTCGAGACCACCTGAAAGAAGAAAACCAGTGTCACGCTCAGTGTTTTCGATTCGTTCATGAACCGCGTGTTCAAGTGCATCTCGAATTTTTTTGTGGTATCTCGTCTTGATGTACTTGTTCACCGGCCAGTAACCGTTATGATAGCACACAAAGTCATTTACATATGAATCGTAAATATGTCCAGGTGGAAAGATGTGTATTTCCGTGTTCAGAAAGAGAAGTGCTTTCACCTCACTCGCGAACGCAATCGAGTTCTCATCGTATCGGGTGTAAAACATTGGCCGCACACCCACGGGATCTCGAGCAGCAATAACACGCTTTCCATTCGTCCACACGAGCGCAAAGTCACCGTTGATGTTGTCGACGGCTTTCTGAATACCCAAATCTCGGATCAATGGAAGTAATACCTCACAATCACTCTTACTCTCCTCATCACCCTGAAGAAAGTCACGATGGTTGTAAATCTCACCGTTGCATATGAGCATTTGATCATCCTTTCTGAATGGTTGCATACCAGCTTCAGTTAGGTCATTGATCGCGAGACGATAGAAATCCATACGACATTTACCAAGGGTTTTACTTCTATAATCATCAGGACCTCGGTGAGAAAGGAGATAAGAAGGAACGTCTACTTCTTCACCGAAGAGGGCTAGGATGCCACACATTATTGATACAACTCAACTTATTTTTAAGTTGATATTCATCCACTCGACATATTTATCCGGGTCGGCATCACCATCCATTTCCTGCCCAGCCATGGAGATGGATTCCATTCCACCAAAATCCTCAGTTTCGAATCGTAATATACAGTAAAAAGATACATTTGTGCGCGCAGCGATAGAATCAATCGTATTGAAGTCGTAGCTCTCAATTTCCATGTAGCGTTGAATCTGTTCAGGAGTTCTATATTTTATGGAGGAGCTTTCGAGTTTACGCTTACCGTTGGACATGTCGAAACATGGCCAAACACCATGCTTCGAACGAAAAGTGGAGACATATTGTACACATTTATCAGCAGATTCGCGACTAGGAAAACACATGAATCTAGGTTTGGAAGTGGGGTCCACGAGACTAAGGTAGGTTCCATTTACATTTAATTTTACAAAGTGAAACTCCATTTAATTATATAAGGAAAAAAACTTTAAATAACGTATATGAACTTCCCGAAAACCCCTGGTCAATGTAAATATGCCCTCGCACTCCGATCCCCTAAACCCATCGTCATAGGGACTGGACCAGCGGGTTCGGGGAAGACTATGTTGGCGTGTCAGATTGCTCTCGAACATGTGCACAAGTTTCAGCGCCCTAAGATTGTTCTCACACGCCCCATCGTCGCAGCGGATGAAGATATGGGCTACCTCCCAGGTGACATGGAGCAAAAAATGGAACCATGGACGAAGCCAATGTTTGACATCTTCGAGCAAACCCTCTCCCACAGTCAGATGGATAGATTTATTCAGATTGAACCACTTGGATACATGCGAGGAAGAACTTTCAACAACACCCTAATCATCGCTGATGAAATGCAAAACTCAACACCCAATCAAATGAAGATGCTCCTCACTCGTGTCGGTGAGGGAACCAAACTCATCGTGACCGGAGATCTCGAACAGTCAGACCTGGGTTCTGAAAATGGTCTCGCCGACCTAATCTATAAGATGCAGTGCCAAGACCTTGATTATATCACACACGTCGAAATGGAAGATGAAGACATTGTTCGTCATCCCGCCGTGAAAGAAGTACTCAGAATTTTAAATGCCTAATCGTTCACACATCTCTTTGGCTACTTTAATTCTAAAATCGAGACTTGTGGCTGGCCATTGAATCAAAAAATCACCCTCTTCCCATTGGCCACTTTCACCCCAGATGTCATTATGAGAATCATTCTGAACTATCGGTAAATTCTTATAGTCATAAGAATTCATAACCCGTTGTCGAAGAACATTGGTCACATCTGACCAACAAGAACCTCCAGGTTTCACCTCACGATCCCAGATATATGTTCCGACCAACATATCTTGGATGAGTTGATTTTCATACAAATACCAATGACGATAAAGAGGTTCTCCAGCTATGACCGTATTCAAAAATGCTCGCCCAATTGGAGAGTTGCGAACCATCATGACACCACAATTGATACCACTGTTATCCGAGGGAACGAGAATGTGTGTATTTGAATGTGTTTGATCTTTGATGATATCTTCAAGTTTGATTTCCATGTTGGTGATCATAGTGTCACAGTCCGCATTAAAAACCCATTCTGCTTCAGGATACTTTTCCATAGCATCTTTCATTAGATATATCTTTCCCCAGCCAATAATGACCTTTGATTCTGGAACAGGGGGTTTACTCAACGCAATCATATCAAGACCACTAACTTCATTACCACCATCCGTCGCATAATGAAGTTTGTATCCATGCTTTTCACAGTATACCTTCTTGTTTTTGTAAAGAGTCCACTCGGCCAGAGGTTCGTAAGCCTCATTATGAAGACTGGTTACAACAATCATCTAGTAATTTTTGTAAAAGTGTCTTTAACTTAAAGTCTTAAATCCAACATTAACAAATGAAAGTCATTGTTGCCCTCCCGGGTAGAACTTTCTCTGGTACATTCCTAACTCGATGGTCGGAAACACTTCTTGAACTTGTGAGGCGGGGGTATCAGGTCATGGTCTCCAATGAGTATTCCAGTTTCGTAACCTTCTCACGAATGAAAACCCTTGGCCTCGATGTTCTTCGGGGTGCAGATCAAAAACCCTTCGGAGATAAAGTTGATTATGATGTATGGCTCACCATAGATTCTGATATTGTTTTCACTACTGAACAAGTCATAGAACTTCTCGAAGATACAAAGAAGTATCCAGTCGTCTCAGGTCTCTATCGAATGCAAGATATGACACACCTCGCGTGTGTCAAAGACTGGAACTTGGACTATTTCAAAAAGAATGGGTCATTTGAATTCATGCGCGCCGATTCAATGAAAGATTTGGACAAGTACACACCTGTGGCGTATAATGGTATGGGATTCTTCGCGTGTCGCAAGGAGGTTTTCGAGAAGATGAAATATCCATACTTTAGCTATCCACTCATAGAGATGGAGGCTGAAGATGGGACTCTGTTAAGGGATGTATGCTCCGAAGATGTCGCTTTCTGTAAAAACCTCATTGATGCTGGTGTTGATATAATTGTGAATACGACCCTCCGTGTTGGTCACGAGAAAACTCTTGTAATTTGAGATTTTTAACCTCGTGGTTGAGTATTCTCAAATTGTGTTTAGTCTTCTTCAGACGTTCTTCCACAGCCTTCCGCTCTTTCTTGACTTTTTCGTACCATTCGGATATCTCATAGATTTCCTGATCGATTTCACTGTATCGCTCGGCAAGTTTATAATCCGTAGGAAGATCTCGAAGATCAACGGCAATTTCTTCGAGTTGCACCTCCATACCTCGATAGGTATCTTTGATTTCTTCCATTATTACTCTTGAATGAGATTATTTATGATTCTTAAAGCCTCTTTAGTAACGACTTCCCACCAGGTTCCGTGAAACACCTTTAAGAGAAAACTTGGAACATCCGCCTTATCTATGGGAACTTCTTCATGTGGGATGATGATCCAGGTGTCATCTTTGATAGTAGAAAGAACACCACCATCATGAGAAATAACCGGTTTACCAAAATACTTTGCCTCAAGCATCGGAAGACCGACTCCTTCTCCGTGAGAAAAGGATACAACATAGTCACACATGTTATAAAGACCTGCCATTTCACCATAACTCAGACGGTTTGTGATGTATTTTATGTTTTTGGATTCGGGTAGGTTATCTATTTTGTTTGTTTTGACGATGAGTTTGTGATCAGTCCCTTCGAGAACTTCTTTGAAAGTTTCAGAAAGTTTCACGAGATTTTTCCGAACATCATTCGTTCCGATGTAGAGGAATATCCTTTTGTTTTTCTGTTCCTTCTTCTTGATAACTTGTGGCTTATTTTGAATAAGAGGTGATGTGTACCAGTTAAGAGCCTCACACTTTACCCCATGGCGGATCAGGATATTCTTGAGATAATCATACGGAACAATAACCTTGTCAAACAGTTTCATATTCTTGATGATGTCTGGATGTACATCCGAAGTTTCAAACATGGTGAACAACTGTTTTTTTCCGTGTGGAAGTTGATTTACCCACTGAGGCCACAGAGGGAATGTTTCAATTAGTTCGGATATTGTGACAGTGTCAGGTGTTTCATCATCTTCAAGACCGAGATCCTCTTTCAAATAAAAGCGACCAACAATCTTACCGAACATTATACATTATTAAAGAGTATTCTTTAAAGTTATGAAGTATGAAACTGTCTTACGCTATTTGTGTATGTACAGAGGCGCGCGAACTCAATGATCTACTCGCGTTCCTAAAGCGTGTCAAGGATCAGGAAGATGAGATCAATATTCTCCTTGATGCTTCGAAAGTGACCGAGGATGTTCGAAAGGTGTTATCGAAGTATGATGGACTCATAATTTCTGAACGCACATTCTGTGGAAACTTTTCTGAACACAGGAACTATCATGCATCCCAGTGTACAGGTGATTACATCTTTGTGATCGATGCAGATGAGATGCCTCGTGAAACTCTCATCAAAAACATCAAGCGTGTCATCACAGATACGAACGCAGAGCTGTTGTACATTCCCCGTATTAACATCTGCCCCGGATATACTCAAAAGTGGTTGGATAAACACACATTTAAAGTGAATGAAGTGGGTTGGATCAATTGGCCAGATTATCAGGGTCGTGTCTATAAAAACAATGGTATCGTGAAATGGGACAAGGGTTTACACGAGACCATAGTTGGATCTACTAACACCAAAGGACTTGGTGCCGCACCGGATATGTCTTTGTGGCACATTAAGAGTGTAGAAAAACAGGAGTATCAGGATATCTTTTATAGAAGTCTCCCTTCTTCATGAGATAGGAGACACAAATATTAATGTGATTGTACACTATGTGCTTGGCGATTGGGAGGTGATGTCCCAGGTCTGGTTCAATCAGGTCTCGCTGTTCAAATTGAGTCATAAGAACCGTGGGGTTGATGAACATGATGTTATGTTTTTTACACACCTTTTCGAGAAGCTTGATGAGATGATCCCTCTTCTCAAGTTTGTCACCACGATGAGTTACATTGGTGTGCGACACCACAATCATGGGTTTGGGACCAAGAAGTCTTTGAATCTCTAGGATGTCATCTTCAATTTCTTGATCAGTTTGTAGAACAACTTTCGTTTCATCGATGATGTGTTGGGGTGTCTTCTTATAGTCCTGGTCGAAGAGTCGCTTGTCCACTGCCATGTGGGTGAGGTACTTGTCCTCATAGATGTACTTTTTCATCGAAGAAACCTCAACCACGAAAACATCAGTGTTATCGAAAAGTTCCTTGAACTTTGGATCATACTCCAGGGGTTTACCATTCTTTATGGATGCTCGAAGACAAAACATATCGTGGGGTGCATCAAACTTCAGATCACCCTTCACATATTTGATCAACTGTATAGTCTCCTTAGTGCAATGCGTATATGATGTCAATTTATTGAGGTATGTAGAGTGTGTAGCATCCTCAACTCGACAAGATCCGAAAGGTGTGACTAACATTTATAGAATTAAAGAGGATGTTCTTTAATCCTGTAATGGTGGAATATCACGACCTAACACTACGTGATGGGTGTCATGCTATATCTCACAGATTAACATCTGATATGATAAAGAATCACTGCATTTTCGCCGAAAAATCTGGTATACCGGTAATGGAAATTGGTCACGGAAATGGTCTCGGTGCTTCGTCCATTTTGATAGGTAAGTCTGAGTTGACTGATATTGAAATGATTTCTCTAGCTAAACATTATCTAAAGAATACCAAATTGTCAGTTCATGTTATACCAGGTTTGGCAACCATAGAGAGAGATATCATACCCGCGATAGAACTTGGTGTAGATATTTTTAGAATTGCTTCACATTGTACAGAAGCTTCCATGACTAAAACACACATTGAGTATTTAGTTAAAAATAATAAAACCGTCTATGGTGCATTGATGATGTGTGCAACATGCCCGATTGATGTACTCGTCGAAGAAGTTCAGAAAATGAAATCATATGGAGCATCAGCTGTTATTATAATGGACTCTACAGGATCATTTTATCCCGAAGATGTAGAAAAGTATTTTACTGAATTATCAAAAGTTGGGATAAAATTGGGTTTTCACGCACATAACAACATGGGACTGGCAGTTTCAAATTCTTTGTCAGCCATCAAATGCGGTGCCGAAATAATAGACGCGACTGTGAGAGGATTTGGTGCGGGTGCTGGTAACACACCATTGGAAATTATGTCCACCATTCATCCTTGTGGTGGTATAAATGTCGTAGAAACCATAGAGTACCTTGACTACAAAGCCCCGACTATTAAAATCATAAACATACTAACAGCTAAACACAAGTTACATTCAGTTTTTGAAAAAAAGATTATAGATGCTAGTCAAACGTATAAAATCCCAATTGCCAAGCTAGTAGAGGAGCTTGGAAATAGGAAATTGGTCGCAGGTCAAGAAGATCTTGTTCGTGTTATTGCGTCTCAGATGACCGAACGATGATATCAGACTTTTTAGATATATTTTCCCCCATTATACGTTTCATAACATCTACGGGTAACAGTGGTGACATTTCTTCTAAGGGTGGTGCGAATATGGAACCATCCATTTGGACAACACCTTTCACCTTAGGTACAAATTCCTGATCAGGTGGCATAAATATCTCACATATAGCTGGACCTTCGTAATTCATGAAGCGGGGAAAGTAAAAATCAAACTCACTCCATGTTTTAACCCTAAATGGTTCGTAACCAAATGCTTTAGCAACTTTCATATAATCTGGTAAAACGATTCCAGTATTTTTATTTACCGCATTGTAGTTACCATCGAACAACATTTTCTGTGTATGTTTAATCATAAGATACCCGTCATTATTGAATATAACAATCTTCACAGGTAAGTTATGCTGTATTATAGTCTGAAGTTCTTGAATATTCATCATCATACCTCCATCACAATTAAGACACAAAACTTCGCGACCATTACCAGCGATAGCTGCACCGAAAGCTGCAGGTAAACCATAACCCATTTCACCAAGACCATATGAAGAAAACATTGTCATATCTTCCTTAAGATGGATAGATTGATGACCAGAAAGTAAAGCTGTACCCATATCTGTGACAATAATCTGATCATCTTTCATGTGTTTCGAAATCGCGTCTATCAGTTTATAAGAATTTGGGTATTCTCCGTCAACATGAGTCTTTTCGACAATCGGAAACTCTTTGCGTATTTCTGTACAACTTTGGATCCATGCATCACAAGAACTTTTCACACCAGACATACTCTCTAAAAATGTCCCACAATCCGACTTGATCGGTACATCTACAAAATCCTTGAATTCCGTCTCATCGATATCAACCATTACCACAGTGGCATTTCGAGCAACCTCACTAAAATCATAACCTGTCTGAGGTATCGTCAGTCGGGTGCCAATCGTAACTAAGAGATCACAGTTCTGGAAGATGAAATTTGCAGAACGCTGTCCGTAAACTCCTGGACTACCAAAGAACAATGGGTTTTCGTGATCTAAAATGTCTATACCAGACCATGTAAGTAACGTGGGAATGTTCATACTCTTCACACGCGATTTGAACAAATCTACAGAATTAGAAAGTTTAACACCATGACCGGCGAGTAGCACCGGTCGTTTTGAGTTTTGGATAAGTTTGACAACCTTTTCTATGTCATCAACGTCGGGGTATACCTTCGAAGTATTCGAAGGATTCCAAATTCGAGTCTGGATGATCGCCGATTGAACATCAAACGGAACATCTAACAGTACAGGTCCCTTGCGACCGGACATTGCAATAGTATACGCAGATTCCAAATCTTTCTGAATAGTCGATGGTTCCATTAGCTTTGCATATTTTGTCGTTTTAGAAACCATGTGAACCATATCAAATCCCTGCGTTCCGTACATTCTACGTGAACCATGATTCTTCACATATTCAGTCTTCTCTTGTCCAGAAAAAATCAATGTAGGTACAGAATCAGCCCATAAACTTACTATACCAGTTACAGCATTGGTAGCTCCACCCCCCGCTGTCACTAGCGCGACTGCCATTTTACCAGAAGTTCTATAATACGCACCCGCAGCCAGAACTGCAGCCTGTTCGTTGTGTGTATTAAAAATTTTGATACCGGATTCGGCACACGAATTGTAAATGTGGGAATTTGCAGATCCAATTATACCAAACACAGTAGTAATACCTTTTTCAAGTAAGAAAGATACAATCACATCACTGACTTTACTCATATCTGCTAGATTATGATTGTCAAGTGTTTTTAAGTATTTATATGTCGAGGACGCTATTATATTCATTTACAGTTTTTACACGACTATTCCTCAAAGTGAAAACCTTTTTTGCGACTTCTATCGCGGCACAATTAATCACATCCAAATTTCCCGCGTATTTGGATAAATAATCCTCGGAACCAAATACCTTCACAGATACCATCAACACGTTTTCGGAAATGTATGTAGGTTTAACCTCTGGTGTATATCCATTCACATAAGTTTGCATTTGTTTTATGAATTCATCATAATCTTCAAAATTACCACCTTGAGTTTCAATAAATAAAGTCGTTTGCATCACAGTTTCAGGAAATGGATTTACATTAAGAATCACTTTACACCTGTCTATACCTACGAGCATCTTGATGGCACTTTCAGTTGTATGAATGTATTTATCAACATTTATACGGGTAGCCATACCCGCGCTATCGGACGAAATCTGAGTAACAACCTCGGCGTATCTAATGTTACACTTCGCTGATAGGTATTTTAAAAGTGGTATAGACACCTGTCCTCCACAAGTCACCATATTAACATTTAGTGTGTGCCCCAAACAGTCACAATTTACATTTGGAACACACATTCTACCAACTTTAGATGGAGTCATGTCTATCACATGTATATTCTGTGAAAGAAATACCTCGGCATTACTTTTAGCGGTAGAAGCATCTGTACAATCAAAAACAATATCACATACACCAGGATTATCTTTGAAGTGCTGAATTCCTGTCGAATAATATGAAACACCTTCAGGTAATTCTTTTGTAGATTCTCGACGCCCAACAAAGGCGACCACTTTACAGAAAGGGATTTTCAACAGTTTGTAAAGTAGGTCCGTGCCTATATTTCCAGTCCCTATTATTGCTACACGCATCTTAGTCAGTTATTACAAATAATCTTTAAATGTATAACTTTCACCCAAACTACTTGGATCTTTCACCTCCCAAGTAGCTCCAAACTTTTCAGCCCATTGAGAGAGTAGAAGTTTCTCTGGGTAGACAAGATTACACACCTTAGGCATTTTCCATTTACACGACACATACTCTTCAACAATTTTTTTAACATCCTCGATGTCGATGAAGTCAAAATATCTGTCTTGATCGATGACGACATGCCCTTCACGCTTACACACAGCACTGAATCGTGTTGGTAGTTCCCCGAGACCGTAACACCCCCAAATGCGGAGTACGTGGGCATTTGGAATTGTGTCTATCCGGTGTTCAATTAGACGCTTTGAAAGTCCATACGGATCCGTAGGTGGGTCTCCTCGTAAAGCTGCACCACTCGAAAAGTAAAGGATCCTCCCTTTGAACGCGCGAGCAACACTCTCAAACATTAAGAGATTTTTGTAAAACACTTCCCCATTATCGGGCTTCAAACGACTACCACCAATGACTGCACAATGAATGACTACATCATACTCATGCTCTTCGAAGTACTTCTTAACTGCTCCTAGGTCTGTGAGATCGAGTTCTTGACGAGTGACACCCACCCAATCTGTATCTCGAAGTAAGTTCTTACCAATGAAACCACCCGCACCGAGAACACACACCTTCATTTGGGTTAAAGAGTTGCCCAGTCTTTAAATTATATGGAACAGAGTCAATTCGCTCCAGACATTGCCAAGATTAATCATAACGCCGGATTTTTCTCTTGTTGTAGTGTTCGTCTAGGTTCAATCATCCATTATTTCAACAACGAGAAAAAACTGCCAAAGTATGTGGATAGCTCCACACAATTTAGATGGTACAAAGAACTAAACACCGATGTAACATTCCAATATTTCAAACATTATAACGAAATGGACCAAGTGATCGAACATAAGGGTGACGTCGATTTTCACGATACGAAGCAATTTAGTTTTTACAAAGATCTCGACTTTGAGAAGATCAATCCATTCATCGAAAAATATTTTACACCTTCAAAGATTGTCCAAACTAAAATTGATGCAATCATCGAGAAGTACGACATAGATTTTGAGAATACCTGTACTCTCTTCCACAGAGGTCTCGATAAAGCGACGGAAACTGAGATCTGTAGCTATGAAGATAAGCTTGAGAAAGCTAAAGAACTCTTAAAAGAGAATCCGAACATTCGTTTCCTCATTCAAAGTGATGAAACTGGTTTTATAGAAAAAGCTCAAGAGACATTTCCAGACAACTCGTTTTATTGTAAAGACGAAATCTTTCATATGGAACATGATACCAAAACACTCATCGATCACAAGTATAGAGAAAATCCCGAAGACAGAGCTCAAAATCTACTGGCTGTCCTTATGATCATGTCCAAATGTAAACATGTCATTGTAAGTTCTGGAAATTGTGATCTATGGACCATACTTTTCCGTGGAAACGCCACAAATGTAACACAATTCTTTAAGAATGAATGGGTTAAAAGCGACTAAACACTTATGTTCATATGAGAACTTTCACAGACGAAAGGGGTGAAATTATATTTAATGTGGACAAACCACCATTCGAGATAAAACAATGTTTCTCGAGTATCAATAAAAAGAATGTTCTACGTGGACTCCACTGTAGCCCGTATCCAAAATTCATCACCGTAAACCGCGGAAAAATTTTCGATGTCGTGGTACAACCCGACGGTTCATATGATGCGTATATTCTCAAGGCTGGTGATTCCCTTCTCGTCGAAGCTAATTGTGCACACGGATACTTTTGCTACGAGGAGAGTGAAGTGTTATATTTCTTGGGGAACACCTATGATCCGACACTCGAAAAAAATTACATCTGGAATGACCCCATATTGGGTATTGAGTGGCCACAAGAAACCAAACACGCGATCATATCTAAAAAAGATCTCTCTAACGAAACATTCAGGGAAATTGACACCGTCATCCTCGGACCAAATGGATACATAGGTAAACATCTTCTAAGACACATTCCAAAAAGTATGGGTCTTGATACTCGTTTAGAAAACATAGATGAATTGAAAAAGTATCTCAAAATACTCAAACCTAAAAACATCATATCTGCTGCAGGAATCTCTGGAAAACCCACTATCGATTGGTGTGAAACTCATAAAGATGAAACTATTTTTACCAATGTGACATGTCAGCTACAACTCATACACCTCTGTAAAGAGTTGGGTGTACACCTCACAATCATAGGTTCTGGGGCGGTGTATAACGGCAACAAACTATTCACAGAAGAAGATGAACCAACATTCAGAGGAACTTTTTATTCGAGAGCTCGTGTCGTTCTAGAAGATGTTATTCGAAGCACATACATCCAAGATGTCTTGTATTTGAGAGTTTTGTATCCAATCACTGGTGATGGAGATCATAGGTGTTTTATGGAAAAACTAAAGACTCGGAGATCTAACATCCATGACACGAAAGTTACTGTATCAGTCTTACCATCTCTTCTCCCCAAATTACCCCCACTCTTAGATCAAAAAGTCACTGGTATATTGAACTTTGTCAACGATGATGTCATCTCTTTGTCAGAACTTTTACAAAAAGAAAATATCGAACACACAGTGAGTTCCGAAAAGTCGAACCGAGGTATGTGTTGTCTCGACACGACTAAACTCAAGAAGTTTATAGATGTTGAGAGTGTTATAGCCTTAAAGAATTTAGCATAACTATTGTCATAATGACCAAGAAAGTCTGGTATGCCCCAAACCGCTTCGAATCGTATGGTGAAGAGGAAATTAAGGCTGTCGAGAACTGTCTTCGCGACGGCTGGCTCGCTGGCTTTGGTGATCGTACTGTTGAGTTTGAGAAGAGGGTCGCCAAACTCTTTGGAAAGAAGCACGGCCTCTTTGTAAACTCTGGAAGTAGTGCGATTCTCCTCGGTCTTTGTGCCCTCGATCTCCCAAAGGGATCTGAAGTCGTTACCCCCGCTTGTGGATTTGCTACGACTGTCGCCCCTCTCATGCAATTGGGTCTCAAACCCGTGTTCTGTGATGTAGGTCTCACCACCTATGTACCCACCGTTGAACATCTCAAGAAAGTCGTGACACCCGAGACAAAGTGTCTCCTCCTCCCAAACCTCATTGGAAATGTCCCCGATTGGAAAGCGATTCGCAAGGCTTTCCCCAACCTGATCCTTTTCGAGGATTCTGCCGATACCATCACTCGTACGGACTGCACTGATATCAGCACAACAAGTTTTTACGCGAGTCATGTTATTACTGCCGGTGGTGTAGGTGGTATGGTTATGTTTAACAAAGAGAAGCATCTCAAGAGGGCCCTGATGTTTAGGGATTGGGGTCGCATCGGTGATAACATCGAAGAGCCCAGTGAGCGTTTCAATCACTCTGTAGACGGTATCCCATACGACTGGAAGTTTCTCTATGGCGTCGCGGGGTACCACCTTAAGGCGTGTGAGATGAATGCCGCCTTTGGTCTCGTACAGCTCGACAAGTTGGATGGTTTCCTCAAGAAAAGGCGTCAGAATGTGGAGAGGTACTTGGACAACCTCAAGGATTGTCCTTACTACACCCTCCCAGATGATTCAGTGGCACCCAACTGGCTTGCCATTCCACTCCAATGTCCAGATCGTCTTCAACTCCTAAAGTATCTCGAAAAGAACGGTGTTCAGACACGCGTCACTTTTGCTGGAAACATTACGAGGCACCCAGCCTTTAGGGAGTATCTCGACGAGTTTGAAACTGCTGATAAGATCATGAAAGATGGTTTCCTTCTTGGAGCTCACCATGGTATGACTATCGACGATGTTGATCGTGTGTGTAATCTACTTAAAAAATTTGCCGACCATAAGTTAAACGGGAAATGTATTCTAATGTGATGGTCACTGGTGGATGTGGTTTCATCGCATCTAATTTCCTGAATATCATGAAAAAGAGATATCCTCACACCCATTTTGTAAATGTTGATAAACTCGACTACTGTTCAAATGTTCAAAATGTAGAACCCGGGGTTGCCACATTTGTGAAGGGTAACGTGGGTGATGCTGACCTCATGGAACATCTAATCAAGCAATACAAGTTCGACGCCGTGTTTCATTTCGCAGCTCAGAGTCATGTCGATAACTCGTTTGAGAATGCTATTTCATTCACCATGGACAATACACACGCGACACATGTACTCATAGAAGCGTGTCGACAGTTTATTCCCAGTGTTGAGTTTATTCACTTCAGTACAGATGAAGTGTATGGTGAATCTAAAACGGATGTTCCTTTTACAGAAGAGGAGGGTGTGCTTCGACCTACCAACCCTTATTCAGCCTCTAAGGCGGCTGCTGAAATGATTGTTCGTTCGTATATCGAATCTTTTGGTATGAACATTAAGGTGATTCGCTGCAACAATGTTTATGGTCCTAACCAGTATCCCGAAAAACTCATTCCAAAGTTCAAGAGACTTCTGAGGGAGGATAAAAAATGCACCATCCATGGTTCTAGATGCGCGACAATTAAGCGAGCATTCATGCATGTCGAAGACGTTGTTGATGCAGTGGAAGTTGTGTGGAAAGGGGGCACACCAGGTGAAGTCTACAACATCGCATCCGATGATGAACTCACTGTCATGGAAGTGACAAAAATGATCATCGAAACCATCAAGGGAACAACCGACTATAATAAGTGGATTAGATACGTCGATGATCGTCCGTTTAACGATCAGAGGTATTATATCTGTGCCAATAAATTGAAGAGCTTGGGATGGAAACAAAAAAAGACGAGAGAAGATTTGAAGAAGTTTTTGAGTGTTTAAAGAAAAGATCAATCGTATACACATAATGACATACTACCTTCCCGATTCTGTGGGTTGGGGCAATGTCGCTCTATGTATATCTGACCTTGTACACAGAAGTCCAAGACCAAGGGTATTTAAGAACCTGAACGACGTTGATCGTGGTGTAGAGTTTTCAGGTTTTGAAGTGACTGACGATCCCAACGAAGAACGATTTGAACCTAGATGTATTGTAAATCCACAATACTACCACCTCGTTCATTCAAATCTCATCCAAATCATAAAACCCAATAAGGATCTCGAAGAACTCATCAAGAAGTATGATCATGGTCTTGTCCATGGAATACACATACGGCGCGGTGCGTGCTCCAAAGATTCTGCAGAGATTGGATGCCATGGTCTAGATGAAAACGGGAATATCAAACCCGCTTACTTTGCCAAAGATAGCGCATTGAACAAGTTTATTGAAATTGTTCAAAACACTGATGCAAAATTTTTTCTGGCGAGCGACAGCCAGGAAGTAAAGAAAATGTTCAAGGAACGTTTTCCAGATAAGATTGTGACACTCGATCACGAAATCACTCTGACCTATGATTGCAACTTTCTAAAAAATCATGGGATACCCAGAGAAATGCGTTATGGTGCCTATCTCGACTGGTTTTTACTTTCCAGGTGTAGAGAATTGTACATCACAGCCGGCAACCAGGATCTCACAGATCTTTCGACATTTGGATATAGCGCTGGTGCGTATGGGAGGTGTAATATCCACTTCGTGTTCAACTAAAAGTTTAAAATGTTTAGATGGTATTCGGGGTCGTCATCAACGATATAGTTCACATTCTTGATGTCAACCTTTTTTCCGTACAACTCAAAAAACTTTTCATCAACCTTCTTCTTCCTCTCTAAGAATGTTTCAAAGTCTTTCAGAATTGTATTGAAGTTTATCTTGGGTAAAGATTCATAACTTTGTACGTATGCCACCCAATTACTCGTCTTTCGTGTATCATGATCCAGTGTCGTAAACTTTTCAATTTGAGAAGTCTGGTGACATATGGGAACATTCAAAATAGGCTTACCTTGCGCCATCATGAAACCGTGCCAGATGATATCTATGGCTTGATCTACATTGAGATTTGTCATGAACTTTAGGGCACAATCCAAAGAAAACCAAGCACCTTCACACCCACCATTGTTAGGTAATCTGTACACAGCCCCTCTTTGTGGTTTGAGATCAAAAAAGTGGGACGTTCCCATGTTTAAGAAGCCATTCGCTGAAACTTCATCAGGGATACTCTCGAAGATTTCAACCCAGTCTTTGTGAAACACAACATCATCATCGATAAAAAGTGCAGATTCGATGCGTTCATCTATCATTTGTTTAAACATGAAGAGTGTTTTGACTAGGTTACTCGTGAGCTTTGTACCGTAAGGAAGTTTCATTTTGGTATTGAACCATTCAACAAACGGGTGATCGTGGTTATAGTCCTCGAACCAGCGAATATCCTCTATGGGAACACGCTCCTTGAGATGTTCGAGTAAAAATACCTTTCGTTCTGGTGAAAGATTCGGACAATGCTTCACAAAGAGAACCTTCGGTAATTTCATATACAGGAGAAGTTAATATTTTCTCTAAGTAATATAAGACAATGTCTCGTTTCGGAGCAATGCGTGATATGACTGGTTCTATGTATGGAGCTGGGGCTCGTGCAGGTGGGGCTATCCAGGGATCCACTGCGTACCGGGGTGTCGCTCAGACCGCTGGTCAGAAGGTGGAGATGGATATCAATTGGGGAACCATAGGTATCATCCTCTTCCTTGGTTTCTTCTATATGGTCATCGCCTCCCTAGGCATCGACACATTCTCAAAGTGTGATGAACTACAAGGTAAGACTGTTCAAGAGAACCTGAACAAATGGCTCATCGCCACACTCGCGATCGCTCTCGCGATTCCTTTTACTCTGTTTATCACAAAGGTTGCTGGATCTAAGAAGCTTGGTGCGTTCACACTCATCTATGCTATCATGGGTCTCATCGGTAGTGCCGCGACTCTAAACTGGGTTCGCAATTGCAAGGCTGCCAAGGAGGATCAATCCAAGTTGGTCTATAGTGGCCTCAACGTGGCCTCGTTCTCGTGTGTGCTGCTCATCTCTATATTTTTATTCGTGAAAAAGGGTAAGAAGGTATGAAGCCCATTGCCTATAACGTCTACGTCCTCATGATGTTCTTGGCCTACGTGATGCGTAGAGCAGGGACATTTTCAATGGAGGAGAAAGTTCGAATGATTGAATTTTTAAATTACATGGCACTCAACCCCAACAAAGCGGTGAATCCCAACATCGCGAGCCTCCCATTCTTCAACTCCGCCTCGGGGGTGAACGACCAGAACTCCTCGTCATCAAAATCCTTGACAGTGATGAGCGAAGCCGCAGCGAGGGTCGTCACGACACCTGTAGCAGCCAACGCATACATAGGGTCTTCAGCCTGCTGAAGAATGTTTTCACCAGACATCATCCAATCAAGGGAACCCCACAGAACCCCTTGCATCGCCGCACGTCCATTCACGACCTCGGCGAAGCGAGCAGCCTTAGGTGGCACCTTAGGTGTAACCACGGGAGGACGCTGGATCTTCTTAGACTTGACAGTTGGCGAAACCGTAGTGGTTGGCTTAACACTGGAACAAATGAGAATGCTCATTACTGGATTAGATACGATCTTTTTCCTTAAGTAAGATTCTGTTTAAGATGTACAGCTGGACAACTATACCTACAGAGGTATAAACAGTGGTCATGTTGAGACCATATCTCCTATACTGATGTACAAACCACAATAAACTGGATAAAAGACCCAAGAGTATCACATTCTTTCGTTCAACGTCAATCTTATGCGATTCTTCAAGATCTTTGTACATCAGAACAAATCCTATACCAAACGCAATACTCGCGATGATGTCGTTTGTATCCATCATTTATTATGTGTACACATAATAAAATGGAAGCACTTTTACAGAGGTTTGCTGGGAAGATTGATTCCCAAAGTCTCATCAAGACTGTTGAAGAACTCAAAGTGGAATACATCGACGATGGTCTCACCAAGGAAGACATCCCTCCCATCTTGGGTCGTCTCATGATGGAAACCGTAAAGTTCAAGAAACTCCCCGGTCCCCAGAAGAAGAAACTCGTCATCGGTGTACTCAACCACTTCATCGAACAGATTGACGATGGTGAGAAAGATTCGGAGTTTGAGACTGTTCTCAAAAGTATCGTTCCACCCATGGTTGACAGTTTCGCTGCTATGTTGAAAACTCAACAAGCTGTCGCCAAATGTCTACCCTGTCTCGCTTAAGGATTAGCCACGTAAGTAGTGTAGAATGCGATTTCCTTCGCTGGAGGTTATGATTCGCTACGGAATCTATACAGTAAAAGAACTCGAACGATTCGCAAAAGGACTTACCCCCAAAAGAAAGATTAGTATCCTAAGTGAGTGTACAAAGTGTGATTTTGTATACGACGGTCCAATGTGCATAAACTGCCACCCATGAAATACTGTCAGGTGACGAGCTACATGTCCAAAGGACCGGTCGTCATCAGCAACAATCACATGTGTGCAGAGAGGCAACTCATACGACGCCTTTACCGAGAATGTATGAAGAAGGGATACAAACCTCATCAGTTTACTGAGTGGCTCCATAGGAAACATGGTGAATTGGTCATCGAACGCAAAAATATTTACGGTGATGCGGTGTCGTTACCGTGTGTCCTATGCAGAAAAGCTATGGAGAGGTTTGATATATGTTGGGCGGCCCATGATGGTACACAGTGGGTTCACAGTAAAAAATCGGAATATCTTCCACCTTCTATACCAACCGCTAAACAGAAGAGAATGTTAGGTTTTGGGTGTAATAATCAAACCTAGTGCGGATTCTAGATTGTTATGTGATCTCTTGAGTGGCTTTGTTCGCTTGAGTTTTAATGCGTTGTTATTCGAAGTCGAATTCTTTATTTCATCCATCTTCTTTGTGTTTGAAATAATGGGTATTAGTTTATCAACAACTGGTTGTGTGGGTATCTCCTTTGGTTTTACAACATCGATCGTGTTGTTTTTTCTAAAGTCTTCTATCGTCAAGTCCCCACCAAACTCTTTGAGTCTGTGTTTGTGTGGAGCAGGTTTTATAGGACCGATTTGGTTGTACATCTTCTTTCGCATCATCACGATGTTTCCACATATGAGACCACCTCGACTGAGGCCATATCTTTCTATCGCATAAGATTTCATACAACTCCACGAACAAAAGTTACCAGTTGTATGAAATATGTTTCTTCTATCGTCATGTTTAAATGGCATCTGTAGGGGTGTCCCCTCGAAATCATGACAACACCACCAACACCACATACTTTAAAAAAATGTCTAAGTCTTTAAGCCTTTCAAAGTATACTCATTAAAGCATCAACATCTTCCTGAGTGATACCTTTTTCCTCAATTTCCTTTTTAATCTCGAGATTTTCTTCAACTTCCTGTTCGGGGGTGGGACCCGCGGAAGGACCCACTTCACCCTCGTAAGATTCACGCATCCTGAAGAATAGGATGAGAGCGAGAAGTACAGCTGCAGCTATGAGGATAGTTCTAGTTCTATTCTTCATTATAATTTAACCTGACATTTTAATTAACGACGACGACCACCACCACCACGCATCATCATCATCAAAAACAACAAACACGAGATCAACACGACCACACCACCGACAGCTAGACCAATCTGTGTCTGTTGAGGCATACCTCCCGGTTTCGCTAAACCACCACCCACTGCAGGAGCAGCCGAAGGAGCAGGAGCTGGTGCCTTCTTCTCGGTGTCCGCAGCCTTCTTGGGCGCTGGAGCCTTCTTCTTCTTGGGCGCTGGAGCCTTCTTCTTCTTGGGCGCTGGAGCCTTCTTCTTCTTGGGCGCTGGAGCCTTCTTGGGCGCTGGAGCCTTCTTGTCGTCCGCAGCCTTCTTGGCGGCGACAGCGGCGGCAGCGGCTTTCGCCTTTTCTTCATCCTTCTTCTTTTGTATGTTCTCTAATGAGTTTTCACCAGTAAAATTACAAGACTGGATGGCTTTCAAGCCCCCATAGGCTTCTACATTTTCTTGATTCATGACCTGAGTACACACTTCCATCTTGGTTGTGCAATTTGGTTTACCACCGCTTGGTATGTATACACCAGCGCCACCACATATGTCCGGAACAATGCAGTCGGCATTACCAATGTCATCCTCCGTAAGGTTTGAATCTTTCAGTAACTTCTGTAATTCCGTAAGTCTTGGTATCATTTCTTTACACCCCGTCCACGTTGGGTTGGCTTTACACGTATTCAAAAACCCGGAACCCGTGACATTAAAGCATTTACACTTTTCATCTTTTCGTCCCGTCTCACTTTCACAGTACGATTTAGTTTTTGTATCAGCCAAAGCCTGCTCACCAGCACCTTTTAACATTTCATAACAGGTACGTCCATCCTTATGAACCACTGTCGAAAGATTTTTCGCATCCGCACAAAATCCCTCTGAACTATCGTATTGTGTTTTGATTCCAAACACAATCTGATCATAAAGACTTTTGAATTTGCGATTATTATCATTAGCACCAGCTGTGGTCATCTTAGAATCACCCGACCAGGTTTTTAATTTGGTACCTATATCAATGGAAGGACCATATTTTTCACAGAATGGCACCCTTATCTTTATACCTGAAATAGTCTGAGAAGTGGAACCCATCTTCACACAGGGTCCTCGAGTAGCTTCGGACGACACGGCACACTTGTACCCCGCGAATTTACCGGGGAAATGTACGTCTTTACCTGTGAAACCATTTTGTCCCCCACCGAGTGCAGTCACCGATCCTATTCCCGAGCACGCCTGCCCCCCTGTACCATCACCTTTCCACCCGATGTTGCCACTCGTGGGGCTAGCACACCAGTATCTTCGCCTGCGTCGCGAGTCGAAGGTACTCGTCTTTTCGACATTGGTCCTAACTATATAGTCAGTGCCGCAACTATCCCAAGCGGCCCGGTCATCTTTTAGATTTTGGCCACCATAAAATACAGTGTAACCCATTACTATTTATGTAGATTTTTTTTCCTGATGGTCTTGTAAAGGTTTTCCGAAAAAGTCATATCGCATTTACACACATTTTCAATTTTTTTATGAAAATTTCCTGAAACTGTTATTCTTTGGTCTTCTGAAGTCTGTATATCGACGTAGTGCATCATGAAACAGGGAAATATGATGATATCTCCCTGTTGAACTTCTGGTATAAAAGCTGGGCGAAACTCTGGAACCATTTCCACCCAATCGTGAAATATATCAGGGGCGGGTGAGGGATTTACAAATACAAACTTGGCATCTTTTTCGGGATCGTACTTTGCGAAGTACGTAAAACTGAACATGACTTGGGAATTTGATAGTCTGTGGTCATCATGGAGATTCGTATGACAGTGCACATCTTGGCTCTGTCCAGTTTTATAAATGTTTACCCAATAAGCCTTAGACATGGTGTGATTACATTTATTGTTGCCACATTCATTTAGTGTCAACATTTCACTTGGAATATTTAAATCTTTTGAAAACTTTTCAATACATTTATTTATCTCTTGTTCAATGTACACATTCCGTTCTTCAGGGGTTGAAGTCATGGATGTCGCGTTCCATTCATCGGAGGTGTCTACCGGTTTTATCAGTTCTATCGTCTTCAATACTTCTTCCAGTACTTTATCTTGATTTTCAAATGAGTATTTAAATACGGGGAATCCCCAAACATCTATTTTCATCTACACGTAGTATGAAAATGATTTCGAGTATTTATCGTATGTAGATATCATGCGGGAGTCTCATTTAAGAGGATCGTATATATCAAATCACTGAGTTCAATTCTGTTATCAGTTTTTGCTAAATTGTATGCGATCAAAATAAAATCCTTATCTTTCGAGAATTCTCCAAGTTTGGTTTTTATGTATTCTGGATCAATGTCACCATCGCGCTGTATATATTTTACTAGTTTATCCACATCTTCGGTAGAGTAGAATTCAACACCACCCTGACGGTTATTGAAATATACCCACAGGATGAGTGCAAGGACGACTAACAAAAGTGGCAGTCGTTTCATTGTTTATATTGGGCTGACATTTTAATTGTTAGAGAAACTTTTTGATAGACTCAACCTTTTTCTTCTTTTCCTCTTCTTTCATACCTTCTACACGCTTCATACCCACTAATACGACGAGAATCGCCAATACTATGATGAGGTAGTTGTTCATTTACTATAGGAGTGGAAAATATTTACAAACGCTCGAGAAATTCCAAAATGTCATCTCGAGTACCTTCTTCCGCGACCATGTATACACCCTCCACAATCTCTTCATCATCGGTGACCTGGGACACCCTGCTCATAAGTTCAACTGGATCGATAGCCTCCTCTTTCACATACTTGATGATATCATCTTTGGTAATCTCATACTTTTCACTGAAACGACGACCTTCCATAAATTTCATTGTCATCCAGGCTACTACAATAACGAGTGCGACGAGTAAAATTCCCCTGTTGAATTGGTTCTTCATTATGATTACAATAGATTTTTTTTCTCAGGAAATACTAAATGGTTCTCGGTCTCTTCGGGAAAAATGAAACAAAAAAAGAAACTATCATTGAAAACGAAATCAGAAATGAATCGGTTTTCACAGCACTCAATAGAACTGAGAATGTTCAGTCGTCGAGAATCATATCTAAACAGAAAATCAGTGTTAATGGTGCGCGATTCATCTGCAAGCATGCGAATTTTGAACAAATCGCGAACCTCGATGTTAAGGTCATGACCAAATTTAAAGGAAAAGATTCCGCGAATCTGGTCGATGATATCATGAACGAATTAGATACCAAACTCGACGAGGAACTCGACCAAGCGGCGGGTTTCCTGGGTATTGGTGGTGGAAATAAGGCTGACATGAAAACGAATGTTAAAACAAGTGTGACAAACTCTCTCAAGAAATCGATCACGAATGAAACTCTTAACAAGATGGCTGCTGAAATCGCAGTAAATCAAGATCTTAAATTTAAAAATTTAGTGGTTGATCCTTGTGGTTTAGCGGGTTTTGTAGACGAAAGTAAAGATCTACTCAGGAAGGGGACAATATCTGTGGCAGAATTCAGAAAAGCTTCGTCAAACCCGTGTGATGCGGAGTGTGGTAAAATTGGTCAGAATGTTCAGATCAAGTTCGTAGCCGAACAAATCGGTGAGAAAATAAACGAAACAATCGCCGAAAATAAACAAGTTCAGAAACTCAAACAGGATATCGCATCCAAGCAGAAACAAGAGACTCAAGGTGTAGGTGGTGCTATCGGTGAAGCCGCCGAAGGTATTGGTGGTGGTGTTGGCACTGCCGCCGAAGGTATTGGTGGGGGTGTTGGCACTGCCGCTGAAGGTGTCGGTTCGGGTGTTGGCAACGCCTTCCAGGGTGGTTCGATGCCTTCGATCGCCTCCGCCTCGGTATGCTGTGTTCTCATTCTCGGAGCCGCGGCGTTCGCGATGTCTCCCGCGGGTCAAAATATGGCCAAGAGTGCTGGTAAGGGTCGTTAACTTATAGATTAAACTATTAATACAACAAATGTATCATAAAGAGGTTATTCTTGAAACAGTCGATAATAAAAAAGTCGTCTACACGAGAAATAATTACGGTACAGTCAAAAATGTTTCTTGGAAGGACGTCAAACTAAAAGTTTCGGATGAAATTGAACGAGACTCCGGACTCATGATTCGCGGAGATAAGTATTCATTCGTTTGTCATAACGACTATCTCCCAGGATCACTCAAGCCCGCCTATCAGGAAGTTGGTATGGAAGAGATGCATATATACATTTCATTTTCTGATAGTGCAGAAACTTTCGGTAGACACAATGATGAAGATGATGTATTAATCGTACAGAGTATAGGAAAAATGGCATACAGGTTTGATAATGGTAAAACTTGTGTGTTATCACCAGGTGATAGCCTATTCATTCCAGCTGGCGTGTATCATGATCCAATCGTACATGAACCGAGAGTAACCCTGAGTTTCTCGGATTAAAATCCATTCGTAATTATCCCGTCCACTCCATACCTATACATATACTCCAACTCCTTGTCTTCTTTGTGTGTATAGGTGTACACCTTGATGTCTCGTATGTTACAGTACGATATGAAGTCGTGATCGAGACACGTCCAATGAAGGACGACGGCGTCGAGACCCCTCGTCACTCGTTCGTATTCACTTTCGTGGAAAGTTGTCTCAAATGTTGATCCCCTTTTAAACATTCTAGGAAGATTGTAAAGTATCTTTCGATTGAAACTACAAAAGAAAACATCTTGCACAGGTTCAGTCTTGTAAAATTCTGTGAGTGCATTCACCACGGAAAGATCATTCCCTTTGATGTCGATGATCAAAAGTGTTCGGCGAACATCCGGAATCTCATCATACACTTCCTTGAGTGAACACACACCTTGGGATTCTAGAGTGTCGAGGGACATGTCTGAAACAAAATGATCATTGAGATAGACATCGTGATGTAGCACGAGTTCACCCGTCGCACAGAGTTGTACATCAATCTCGACACCATCATACTCCATGTGGATCGCCTGACGAATCGCCTCGATACTGTTGTCCCTGTACTTCAATGAGTACCCCCGGTGAGCGATACACTTCATTCCTAACTTAAAGGGATATTAATCCTTTATACCAATGATTCTTTCGATCGACGTTGGTACAAAGAATTTAGCCCTTTGTCTTCTCGATGATAAAGCTGGAAACCTCGTGAGACATTGGGATGTCGACGGTATCCCACCACAACACGCGGACGGTGTCTATGTGTCCCTCCGCAACCACCTCGACGAGAGACCGTGGGTGCTCACCGCCGATACCATCCTCATCGAGAAGCAACCTGAAAGAAACAAGAAGATGGTTTCTGTGATGCACTTCCTCCACGCCTACTTCATCATCAAGTGTCCAAATGCTGAGACCATCCTTTATGACGCTCGACACAAGATTCCTGATGTCGCCGGTCCGGGCAAGGCACAGTACAATAAGAGAAAGAAGGTTGCTATCCAAAGGTGCGAAGAGTTTATTCGCACAGGTCCCACAAACGCACACTGGCTCGATACATTCCTAAAGTCAAAAAAGAAGGATGACCTCGCAGACACGGTTATGCAGGCACTCTCTTTTGTCAATAGGGTTGAAGTTTTACCAGCTTCTAAAAAGAAGAAATCCACAAAGTTGGTGGCTCGTCGTCCTAACGAGAATCAAAAGATGACAAAGTATTCCAAATCAAACTTGGCTTGGATTTATTTGAACAAAGTTGAATGTGAAGTTCTCGAAAACAACAAAAGGTTCATGAAAGATCTAAAAAGGTACTATCGAGACCTAAGTGAATTGATCAGAGAACTAAAGTAGAAAAATGTCTCTCTCCATCCGCATGTCCTCTACCCCCAACAAGCCCCACATCGACAAGGTTATCAAAAGTAACAAGCGTCTCAAGTCTGCGTTCCACTCGAGGAAGTTGAATCGGAACACACATCGTGTTGCCCTCGACGAACTTGACACCTTTCTAGAACTCGTGGATGAAGCCATGGATGCCATGAATGACACGAGAATTGAACTCGAAAAGACTCAAGAGAAGCTTTATGAGCTGTATGACTTTTGTGGAGAAGTTCCATTTGATGATAGTTGTGATTATTAAAGATTTGAACGGATAGATGTGTATAATGCAAAAGGTTCTCGATCATGGATTCGTTCGTCTCGTGGATCACATGCCTCAGAAAGACTTGGATTCGTCCATCGTCCAATCAGCGCGTGTCTCCTACGGTGACGGTACCAAAACCTCTCGCGGAGACCGTGGTCTCATTCGTTACCTCTTACGCCATTGGCACACAACCCCTTTTGAAATGGTCGACTTCAAGTTTCACATCAAAATGCCCATCTACATTGCCCGACAACACCTTCGTCACCGCACCGCCAGTGTAAACGAACTCTCCGCTCGGTACTCAGTTGTTCCCAAGGAGTACTACGAACCCGACACGTATCGGGGACAGTCCCAGGTGAATCACCAAGGTTCTGAGGGTGTGGTTGAACTCAAGGGTGACCTCGACAACAAAGTGGCTCAGCAGCTGAGTCAGTCCTTCGATGTCTATGAGGAACTATTGGAGAATGGTGCCTGTCGTGAACAGGCTCGTGGTACCCTCCCCCAATCGACATACACTGAATTTTATTGGAAGATTAACCTACACAACCTCCTCCACTACCTCCACCTCCGCATGGATGCCCATGCCCAACAGGAAATTCGAGATTATGCGACGGCTATCTTCGACCTCGTGAAGCCTCTCGTGCCCATCACGATGGAGGCGTTCATGGATTTCAGGGTGAATGCGATGCAGCTCACAGGTCCGGAGATTGAGGCGATCCGTACAGGTAAGATGATGGATTCTCCCGGTGAGCGAAGGGAATTTGAGGAAAAGTTAAGGCGTTTGAACTTAAAAATAAAATCCCCAGAATGAGTACCTTACAAGATGAACAATATGTGCGCTATCAACCCAAACCCGACTCTGTGTCAATTCGAAGTCTCCAGACGTCCCGTGCTTGCCCGTAAAATGGGGTATGTTCAGGCGGTTGAACACCCCCAAAAAAAAGAAGTACCAGCACTTGACTATAAAGATACGGCGGCTGCTAAAATGGAGGCTGAGCGCCAGCCTCGCCGTGTCGCCAGGATGAAGAAACTTAAGAAATTAAATGTCAATACAAAGTAAATGCTTGCCATTACAAACACACTAACCGTATTCGCTACCGATAAAAAGAACAGAGGGTTCAAGAGATTGAGTAAGAAGATTCAGAAGGAGCGTGACACTGATGTGGAAAAGATCAAAGAGAAGTTCACTGATATTTTCCGTGATGAACAGCGGCGCTTGAAAGGATACTTTGAGGAACATAACAAGCTAATCAAGAAGGATGATAAGCCCAAGAAGAGTGGTAAGAAGTCTATCGACTTTTACGAAAAGTAAACCATAGGGTACACAAAACAAAAAACATCGCTAGGGGTGGATTGTCCCCAAACCTCTCAGCCAATAGAGCGCACACCACGCTGTATTGGACGAGCCTAATTTCCTGTTGTGTTTTGACTATCGATCGTTTCATAGATCCCCTCGACTTTTGAAGACCTGTGACAGCGGTATTAATTTTACCAATGGTTCCAGGTATCTCCGTTGTCTTCATGAATATGTCCCCAACATCCACAGACTCTATGATTTGTTGTTGGATGAGCGGTTCCAGGTATGTGAAATAGTTGAAATCTGGATCAAGTTTGAGACAAATACCTTCGATCGTGGAGAAGGCTTTGGCAAGGTACACGAAACTACTCGGTACGACGAACGGTTTTTCGATCGCGAGTTGTGCGGCGAGGTCATCATTCACAATTCCAGAACCATCTAGGGTCTCCAAGTATCCTAATATGTTCTCAAAGAAGATTTCGATATCAGAAACATCCGAAGATGTTGGAACGATGACACCCAACTTGACGAGGGTATCAACTATACCGGCGGTGTCTCGCATAATGATAAACCCAAACAGTTTTGTGAATCCATCCCTCAATTCTTCCGATAATGTTACAAGTAGACCAAAGTCATAAAATACAAGTTTCCCTTTAGGTGAAAATCCCAAGTTACCCGGATGTGGGTCAGCGTGAAAGAGACCGTTATCCATCGTTTGAATGACATATGAATTAATCAGAGCTTCGCATATCTTCTTCTTATTTACTCTCTTGTCTGTAATCTCAGTCAACTTTGTCGAGGGTACATATTCCATGACAATCATCTCATCGTTGGAATATTTTTTGTAGACTCTCGGAACCTTTACCCAATCAACATCTTTCATACTTTTTTGAAACTTTATGGCGTTGTTAATCTCCTGTTGATAATCTGCTTCACCCAACAGGTACTCGATGGACTCATCAAGAACTGAACCAGAACTATTGCCTGTGTCGATACCCACGCGTTCTAAAAAGTGTACAATGTCGCGTATGGTATCGGTATCCTCTTTCATGATATCCAGGATACCTGGGCGCTTTAATTTTACAACAACTTTTTGACCGTTTTGGAGTACAGCCATATGGACTTGACCGATACTCGCAGATTTAAATGGTACAGGGTCAAATTCTTTGAAGATGTCTTGATTTACAAGTGTATTCATTTCCACGGGAGGGACGTCATCCTGTAATGATTCCAACTCTTTTGTAAATTCGGGTGGATAGAGATCCCCTCTCGTCGAAGCGATTTGACCTA
>Ga0222719_10000612_pt1 | contig 35356 bp, 60 predicted proteins | sample C33_34DmetaG_FD_165039 | JGI IMG/M metagenome (GOLD analysis project Ga0222719, IMG submission 165039) | Estuarine water microbial communities from San Francisco Bay, California, United States - C33_34D | ecosystem: Environmental > Aquatic > Marine > Unclassified | place: USA: California... | reverse complement strand
ATTATGTTTAATTATTTAAAACGTAAATGGATGGCTTTCGGAGACATTTTTAAAGACAAAAACGACTATAATGAAAAAACCGTAGTAGGTTTTATGTCGTTCGCAATTATGGCAATCTTTGCTTTCGCTGATATAGGTTCAGGAGTATTTGGAAAAGACTTAGTAATTAATGAATTTATTTATAATTCATTTGTGATTATTACTTTAGGTTCTTTTGGTATTGCTGAAGCAGGAAAAATATTTGGTAAGAAAAACGACGAATAAAATGATTTATAAAGTAGGATCTCGAGGAGAGGTTGTAAAAGATATTCAAGAAGCAGTTGGTGTAGCAGCTGATGGTATTTTTGGAAAAGGAACTGCAGAAGCTGTTAAATCTTGGCAATCTAAAAACGGATTACCAGCAGATGGTTTAGTAGGACCTAATACATTAGGTAAAATGGGATTAGCAGATACTGACAACACTTCATTATCTGAGGCAATACCTGGGCACTTAAAATTTTCAAAAAAACAATACATAACCAAGAATGGTTTAGATGTGGTAGAATATTTTATGCCCAAAGATGAATATAAACAAGGACCTATCAATGCAGAGTATGTATTCTTACATCATACAGCTGGTTGGCATAATCCTTATAACTGTATCAAACAATGGGCAGGAGATGATAGAGGAGCTATTTCTACAGAATTTGTATTAGGAGGGCCATCTGTTAAAGGTAACGATACAGAATATGATGGAGTAATGGTTCAAGCATTTCCTAAAGGAAACTGGGGATACCACTTAGGTAAAAATGGTAATTTCCAAATGCACAAAAATTCAGTTGCAGTGGAGGTTTGTAATTTTGGATACATTAAAAACGGTAAAACATATGCCGGTACTAATGTAGTAGAAGATCAAATAGTAACCCTAGATAAACCATTTAGAGGATACTCAGACTGGCACCGTTATTCAGATAAACAGATTGAAGCTCTTAAGAAATGGATTCTATGGATTGCTGAAAGAGATAGTATTGATGTAAGAGCTGGTCTGCCAGCTTTGATTAAAGAAAAAGGAGCTGATGCATTTGAATTTAACGAAGATGCATTTTACGGTAAAGTAAAAGGACTTTGGACTCATACAAACACTCGTAAAGATAAATTTGATATGTTCCCTCAACAAGAACTATTAGATATGTTAGTTAGTTTGTAGTATAATTTAGATTTAGTAGATGGAAAGGATAGGTAACTCTATCCTTTTCCTATTTATATTAACAAGTTGTTTAATTAAAAATAAGTTCTTATATTATATAATTATGAAAAGAGGACAAAGCGTTGTAATCTGGATATTAGCTGCCTTAATGGTATATAATATTTTCTTAAACAATAAGATACAAACTAATATTCAAGAATATGAAGATAAAATAGATAATCTTCAAACAAAAGTAGATTCAGTTAATACGCTGAATAAAGAACTAGATATGAAGATAAATTCTCTTCATACTCAAATAGAAATAATCGACTCAGATATTTCTAATGTACAGACAAATATTAAATCAATTAAAAGAAAGACAAATGAAAAAACTAATTCTGTTGATAAGTTTACTTTTACTGAGTTGGAGCAGTTTTTCGCAAAAAGATACGAAAAAAGACTCGATAGTACCTCTCAAAGTACCAGTCGCCAAATTAGTAATTAAAGACTTAATAGAAGGAGACGGCAATAAACTTGTAATCACTGATTTAAATAAATTACTAGATCTTAATAAAGAGAAGATAAAAGTTAAAGATAGTGTTATAACAACATTAGGTACTAAAGTATTTAATTTAGAAACTATTATTCTTACTAAAGATGAGCAATTTAAGCTTCAACAAGAACTTTCAAAAAAATTAGAAAAAGAGTTAAAATCTGAAAAAAGAAAAACTTTTTTATATAAAGTGGGTACCGGCATAGGAGCCGTAGCTACTGTTTTACTCTTAGTACAGAAATGAAAAATATAAAAAAAGGATTATTTCCGTTTTTAATAGCTGCTTCTGCCCTGTCAGTATCTGCTTCGGCCGCTTTCTATTCAGTTAGCGGTCTTAGCAAGTTATTTGCTGGAGCATCCTTTGAAGTTATTATAATGGCAGGTTCTCTGGAAGTAGCTAAGTTAGTTATAGCGTCTCTCCTATATCAATACTGGGCTACATTAAACAAGCTACTTAGAACTTATTTAGTTGTAGCAGCAACAGTACTGGTGCTGATTACCTCTATGGGTATTTATGGATTTTTAAGCGCAGCTTATCAAGAAACTTATTCAAAACTATCAGTTGTTGAAAATCAAAAAGGTTTTATTCAAAAGAAAATTGACTTTTACCAAAATGATGTAGATCGATATGATACGGAAATTGAAAGAATATCTAATAACATTAGTACTTTATCTAATGCAAAAGCTTCGTCCATCCAAATACGAGACACCTCGGTGGTTGGGGGCGTTAGAACAACAATCTCCACAACTGAGCTTAGAATGGCGCAGAATAGAATTAATATTGAGGAAGAAAATAGGAAAATTGCACAAGAAAAAAGATCAGTAGCAGCTGATAGTTTACAAAAATTTCAACTAGAGGTGCTAAAATTAGATAATAATACAGAAGTAGCCGGAGAATTAGGGCCATTACAGTATTTATCGGGACTTACCGGTACTCCTATGGATAAAATTATTAATATACTATTATTAATTATTATATTTGTATTTGATCCATTAGCAATATCGCTAGTAGTTGCTGCAAACTTTGCTTTTGAAAAAGCATATCCGAAAAAGCAAGAAAATTTATATGGGGAACTTGAAGATGATTTTAGTGAATGGGATAATCTAGAGAAAGAAGCAAAAGGATCAGTTCCTAATGGATTAAAATTTAATAAAAAGTATTCTCAAGAAGAGGTATCAAATGCATTTAAAGAGATGGACGAAAAGAGAATGGAGATTATAGGACAGAATGGTAATGATGGTTTACATTATGATGAGGAAGGAGCTACTTTAGAAGAACAAGCTAAACATACCGATTGGGAAGAAGAAGAATTTGATGAAGATCATGCTTTGGATATGGTTCTGAATGATATGGTTAAAGACATGGAAGTAGTTGAGGAAGAAGAAGTAATAAATACCCTTAAAAATTCAGAATCACAAAGAGAATTTAAAAAAATTAGAAGAGTATTACAAAAAGGACCTTCAAAATGGAGAGTTGAATTTACTGATGGAACCTCTGGATGGGTAAATAAAAACCAAGCTTCAAAACAATTTTAATAAAATTTACTACATCCAGTTTGTAAATTCAGTTAATTTTCATATATTAATAAAATGAGAGATATATTATTAAAAGCAGTTAAGAGTCATGCTCAAGGTCATATCGACAAGCATGTAGCAAACGTAGAAATTTACCTAACCCAATCAGTAGGTATCGGAGAACATTCAGATATTATAGAAGCCATTGAAGTTGAATTAGAAGAAATTTCTAAGTACCAAGATCAGTTAGATATTGTAGAAAAATATTTTTCTAAGGAAAAGCAAACACTTAACGATTAATGAGATTACCAGTTATTAAAACTATAGCTTCTGATGACTCTATACTCGAAGGAGAACTAAGAACAACAGTTAGAATTTTAGAAAAAATATCAGAATCCAGAGGAATAAAAGACCAGGAATTGGATGTTATTGGAGAGCTTATTTCTAATATAGAAGGTGCAAAAGTAGTAATAGACGATCATCGCCATTACGGCACTCCTTTAAGAGAGGCTTTAAACAAGTTTATGCAAAGAGTTATTAATTCAGTTAAATAAAAGAATGAGTAGTAGAGAGATCTATAATGCGATGGACGGAGTAGGTACTAAGCCTAAAAAAGATAAATACGTTCAATCAGTAAAAAAGAAGTTTGAAGAGAGATCCCAAACAGGAATTAAAAAATATAATACAACGTTGGAAAGAGAAGATCTAAATTTTTTAGATTGGATCAATCACTTACAGGAGGAGCTAATGGATGCTACTCTTTATTTAGAACGTTTAAAAACAAGTTATGCCGAAGAAACTACCAAAAGTAGTAAAACAAGTACAGGAGAGCTACATTAAACAATCTCCAAAAACAAACAAGCATATTTCTTATAGCCAGTTATCTAGCTTTGCTACGTGTGAAAAGCAATGGTACTTGACCTATGTCAGAAAATTAGCACCTTACCAGCCTTCAATACATGCTGTATTTGGTACAGCTATGCATGAAACTATTCAATCATGGCTTGATGTACTTTACAACGATAAAGTAAAAACTGCTAATGAAATGGATCTAGATGCTTTATTATATGAGAATATGATAAAAGCATACAAAGGACAGAAAGCACAGAATGGTCATGAGCATTTTACCAATCAAGAAGAAATGAATATGTTCTTTTTAGATGGTAAACATATTCTTGACTTTCTAAAGAAAAAAAGAGGAGCTTACTTTAGTACTAAAGGAGTGTATTTAGCCGGCATAGAGACGTTATTATATCAGGAGTTACGTCCTGGAGTAGTGTTTAAAGGATTAGTAGATTTAGTATTCTATGATGAAAGAGTAGATGAGTGGACTATAATGGACATAAAAACATCTACCTCAGGATGGAATAAGTTTGCTAAAAATGACGATAAGAGAAAATCTCAAATTCTCCTGTATAAAGAATTTTTTTCCAGGCAGTTTAATATTCCAATAGAAAAAATAAACGTTGAGTATTTTATTTTAAAAAGAAAAGTACCAAAAGATGTCGAATTTGCTTCAATGCAAAAAAGAGTACAGGAGTTTAAGCCAGCTGACGGACCTCGTAAGATGAAGCAAGCTGTAGCTTTAATGGAGAATTTTGTAAAAACAGCAGTTGATATGGATGGTGACTATATAGATAAAGAATATTTACCATCACCATCAAAAAGTGCTTGTATGTTTTGTGCAATTAAAGAAATGAGGCTATGTCCTGATGCTGTTTTTTAAAAAGGTATATATTTATATATGTATATAAAAGTTAAAAGTTATGAGAAATAAAGACAAGAAGCTAACATCTGTTAGATTAGATCCTGAGCTTTATGATGAGTTTAAATTCCAATGCTTAAAAGATAATTTTTCTTTTCAAAAGCTTGCCTCTCGGGCAATTTATCTTTATCTTAATGATAAGGACTTCAAAACTAAATTACAAAAACAACTACTTAAATAAAAAAGTTACATGAAAGACAAGTTTCGTTATTTGAAGCAAGAAGATCGTAAAAAAATCTTACTACTTTGTGATGATATTAGAATGCATTCTGGTATCGGGAATATGGGTAAAGAAATAGTATTAGGAACTGCCCATCATTTTAACTGGGTTAATCTAGGAGCAGCATTAAAGCATCCAGAAGAAGGTAAAGCGTTTGATTTATCTGTACAAGTTAATCAAGAAGTAGGTATAGAAGATTCGTATGTAAGACTTATTCCTTCAACTGGATATGGTAGCGCTAAAAGAGTAAGAGAGTTAATTAAAGTAGAAAAACCAGATGCTATTTTAATCTTTACGGATCCAAGATACTGGACTTGGTTATTTGAAATAGAGAGAGAGATAAGATCTAAAATTCCTATCTTCTGGTTAAACATCTGGGATGACTATCCAGCTCCTTTATATAATAAGCCATATTACGAGTCAGTAGATGTATTAATGGCTATTTCAAAACAAACTAAAAATATTAATGAAATAGTTTTAGGAGATAAAGCTAAAGAGAAGATTATAGAATATGTACCTCATGGTATAAATACTAAGCATTACTTTCCTATTAAAGAAGATCATGAAAGCTATGATAAATTATTAGAATTTAGAAAAGCAGTACTACAGGACAAAGATATTGACTTTGTATTGTTCTATAACTCAAGAAACATAAGGAGAAAAAGCACAGCCGATTCTATTTTAGCTTACAGACTATTCTGTGATAAGATAGGAAAAGAAAAAGCTAAAAAATGTGCTTTTATATTACATACAGATCCTAAAGATCAACACGGTACAGATTTAAAAGCAGTTAGAGAAGCATTTTGTGATCCAAGCTATGTTAATGTATTCTTTTCATCAGACAAAATACCAGTAGCTCAATTAAACCTGCTTTACAACATAGCAGATGCGACTATTTTACTTTCTTCTAACGAGGGTTGGGGATTATCGTTAACAGAGTCTTTAATGACTGGGACTCCTATAATTGCAAATGCTACAGGAGGAATGCAAGATCAAATGAGATTTGTAAAAGATGGAAAGTGGATTGACTTTAATCCTGATTTTCCTTCAAATCATAGAGGAACAATTAAAGAATGTGGGGAATGGGCTATACCTGTCTTTCCAACTAACCGTTCAGTAGCAGGTTCTATTCCAACTCCATACATATTTGATGATAGATGCTCTCCAGAAGATGCAGCAGATGCTATAGAAAAGATGTTTAACTTCTCTAAAGAAGAAAGAGAAAAAAGAGGTAAATCAGGTTACGAATGGGTATCTGGTGATGAAGCTAACATGACAGCTGAAAAGATGTCAAATAGAGTAATAGAAGTATTAGATAAGGGATTTGATTCTTTTATACCTCGTACGTTATTTGATTTCTATACCATAGAAGATAGGCAAGCAAATTATATTGAACATAAATTAACAGGTTATTAAGATGAGTAAACCAAGCATAGTTGTAAGCTGTCCAATCGATACCTATAGCGGGTACGGGGCAAGAGGAAGAGATTTCGTAAAGGCATTAATAGATTTAGATAAATACGATGTAAAGATATTAGCTCAAAGATGGGGAGAGACTAGATGGGGCTATTTAGCAGATCATAATGATACTATCTTTACCCCTAGAATTATTAAACAACTAACCCAGCAACCAGATATTTGGGTACAGATATCAATACCTAACGAATTCCAAAAAGTAGGTAAGTATAACATAGGAGTTACTGCTGGAATAGAAACTACCCTTTGTGATCCTTCTTGGATTAAGGGAGCTAATAATATGGATTTAATTTTAGCTTCATCTAATCATGCAGTAGAGTCTTTTAATAGAAGTAAATTTGATGTTACTGATGAAAGAACTAAACAAATTACCCAGAAAATCGAACTTACAACTAAGGTAGAAGTTCTATTTGAAGGAGCTGACATAACAAAGTATTTTCCTTCTAAGCCTTCTGTTAGCTTAACAGACCTAGAACAAACACTAGACAGTATTCCAGAAAGCTTTTGCTTTTTAACAACAGGTCATTGGATGCAAGGTGATTTTGGTGAAGATAGAAAAAACATTAGCTTTACTATTAAATCATTTTTAGAGACATTTAAAAATAAAAAGAATGCTCCTGCTCTTATTATGAAATCTCATACCATGTCAACTTCTATAATGGATAGAAATAGAATGCTTGATAGGATTGATAAAGTAAAAAATACAGTTAAAGGTAAATTACCTAATATATACTTAATACACGGAGAAGTATCTGATACAGGAATGAATTTACTATTTAATCATTCTAAAGTAAAAGCATTAATATCACTACCTAAAGGAGAAGGATTTGGTAGACCGTTTTTAGAGTTTAGTTTAGTTAATAAACCTATCATAGCATCTTCTTGGTCAGGACAAACAGATTTCTTAGATAAAGAGTTTGTAAGATATGTAAAAGGAGATTTAACTAACGTACACTCTTCTGCTGTTGTTAAGAATATAATCTTAAAAGAATCTCAATGGTTTTCACCTGACCCTAGCGATGTAGGTAAAGCATATAAAGAAGTTTATAAAGATTACAAAAAGTGGGTAGTTAAAGCTAAAAGACAAGGTCATAAAAGTAGAACAGAATTTACGTACGAAAAAATGGTAGACACATTAAAATCTATATTAGATACAAATATACCAGAGTTTCCTAAACAAGTTCAACTTTCATTACCTAAGCTTAATTTACCTAAGTTAAAAAAGGTAGGACAAGAAACTACAGAACCTAAGATTCAACTACCTAAATTAAAAAAGTTATAAAATGGACAAATTAATTGAATGTAAAAGGTGTGGTGGTAATGCCTGTTATGAACAAGTTATAGCTACTGCAGAAAGACCAGAAACTATTTCTACTTGGTTATGCTGGGGTTGTGGATTTACTACTTCAACTTTGATGAAAGAAAATAGCGAGGTAGTAACCCAGGCAATGGAAACATCACCTGAGTTATATAAAGATCTTTTATTTAAAGATAAAGAAGGATTAAACTGGCTTCCAGCTACCTTAACTATACCAGAAAAAGGAATGGTATTTGTAGATGGAACAGATAAGAAAAATTGGAGATGGGCCGGAGTAAAGGCTATACCTTTACAGGAAGGAGATAAAAAGGTATCTGAAAATCAGACTCATAAAATGGATATGAAAAATGTTAAGCACTTTGAGCAAAAAGATTTTATGGAGGCAGCTGATTATATTGGTATGTTTAAAGTAGAAGGATGAAAATAAGTTATGCAATAACAGTATGTAATGAATTTGTAGAGATACAAAGACTTGTTAATTTTTTAAGGGAAACTAAAAGACAGCAAGACGAAATCGTAATACTATTCGATCAAAAGAACGGCACAGAAGAAATAGCAACCTGGCTAACAAAGCAAAACAAATATCCAAACGTTCAATTCTGGAGAGGATTAGACTTCGATGGGCATTTCGCCAATTGGAAAAATAAATTAACTGAATACTGTAGTGGAGATTATATATTTCAAATAGATGCTGATGAAATGGTAACAGAAGTTCTAATAGGTAATCTTCCAATAATACTAGAAGGTAATCCAGAAAATGAAGTATTTTTAGTTCCTAGAGTAAATACCGTATCTGGACTAACCCAGGAGCATGTAACTAAATGGAGATGGAATATTGATGATGAAGGAAGAGTTAACTGGCCTGATTACCAATGGAGAATCTGGAAAAACAGACCAGAAATCAAATGGGTCAATAAAGTACATGAAAAGCTAAAAGGATTTAAAACTTATGCTCTAATACCGGCTTTACACGATCTAGCTTTACAACATCCTAAAACAATAGAAAGACAAGAAAAACAAAACGCATACTACGATACTTTATGATTAAAATAAAAATTCTTAATCCAACAAAAGGTAGAAACGAAATAACTTTCAGACCGCTATTACAAAATAAAGAGGTACTAAAGAATTATAGTATTGATATTACTGATTCAGATAGTTATGATTTTCTATTTGTAGGAATGCATGATTTCTTAGATAAAAAGAGACCTCTGCAAGAAAGTATAGAGTACGGACTTAGTAATTTAGAAAAAATTACAGGCGACTACTTTTTGTTTGACGGTTCAGATTCTACATCTTTGATGGGTTCTTATGAAGTGTTTTTTAATAGTAACGCAATTTATCTATTTAAAAATCAATTGTTAAAAGAAAGAGAGATGTATTTAAATAAGTACGCTTTCAACAAATGGTTTTTTGGAAACGGTAGTGATTTAGATTTATCTTATGATATAAGCGAAAGTACTTGGAATAGAATAAAACTTTCTAATATCAACTGTGGCAGAACTATTTTTGGGACAGGTCTTTATCCTGATAAGATTAGTTTTCCACAACCTAAAATAAATAAAGATATAGATATTTGCGCTATATTTCAAACGTTTCATGATGAATGCAGAGATCATGGAGTTAGAAATGATATACCTTATATTAAACATAGAAAAGAAGTGTGGGATAGATTAGAAAATCTGGAAAATAAATATAAAATAATTTCCAAAAAACTACCCTTTCAGGAATATATAAATAAATTATCCCGTTCTAAAGTATGTATTTCTCCTTTTGGTCAAGGAGAATTATGTTTTAGAGATTACGAAGCAATGCTTACAGGTACTATGTTAATAAGACCAGATCAGTCTAATGTAGCAACAGCACCAAATATATTCAAAGAAGGTGAAACTTATATCGGCTGTAAGTTAGATTGGAGTGATTTAGAAGAAAAAATTGAGTATGTTCTAGATAATTTTAAAGAATTAAATGAAAAACTTAATTATAATATCAAAAAGAAATTTGTTGAAGAATATACTTTAGAAAATTTTTGCTTACATTACTATAATATTTTTAATAATTTAGAAAGCATAAATCAAGAATGAATAAATACTCAATTATATCAGTAGTCAATAATTCATACGCAAAGTTTGCTTATGTTTTTGTTAAGAGTGCTTTAGATAATCTAAACTTAGATCATCTTCATGAAATATGCTTATTAGATACAGGACTAGATGAAAAAGATTCAAATAAATTAAAATCTCTCAATACTAAAATCAAAATAATTAAAAATCAACAACAACATAATTCTAATAAATCTTGGGATAATGGATGGCAAGAAAACGTTTTACTTAAAACTAATTTTGCTTACAATTATATAAAAGAAAGTAAAATTACTACATGTATGATAGATATAGATTCTATGTTTACCAACGATTTATATGACATTATATCAAGCGAGGGAGATGTAGTATTATGTGATAGATCTGAATTATGGGGAGGAATGCCATTTATAGCTTCGTTTGTAGGTTTTTTAAATCCAAATACTTCAATTAGTTTTATAGAAGAGTGGAGAGAAAAAATGAAAACTATGCTAAGTAAAGGATTCCAGACTAGAGAAACTCCTGCGTTAAATGAACTTGTTAAAAGTAGTAATAAGTATAAACTTTTAGGAGCATCTCATAGAGTTGTAGGACTTTATAAACAAGATTTGGAAACTAATAATACAAGAATAATTCATTTTAAAGGAGCAGGAGATACTGAAGGAGTCCCAATGGATAAAGTTGTTAATATAAGGTTAAGTAGATTTAAAAAGTACAGTAAAGTTATAGAAAATTATTTGGCCGATGTGTAGTATTTTATTTACAAATAAAAAAACAAAAGCTTCTGATTACAACTTACTTAAATTACGAGGGCCAGACTCCACTACAGAAGTTTCTATTGCTGGATATAATTTTGTTCATAATCTCCTAAGTTTAACAGGAGAGTTCACCGAACAACCTATACAAGAGGACGGTATTATCTTACTATTCAATGGAGAAATTTATAACTATAAAGAATTATTCCCACTAGCAAAATCAGATTCTTATAGCATAATCGCCGCATATAAGAAATACGGTCCAAAGTTTATAAAAAAATTAGATGGAGAATTTGCAATAGTTTTAGTAGATATCGATAAGCAAATTATACTCTTTTCAGCAGATATATTCAAGACTAAACCACTTTTTTATAGTATAGAAAAGAATGAAATAGGAATTAGTACTTTTCAATCTCCTTTAAAAAAATTAGGTTTTAATAATATTCAACCAGCTTTAGCTAACACATGCTGTGTTATAGATTTAGTCAACTCAACTATAGATAAGTTTACTATAAAAGAGTTTAGTTTAAATCAATATAAAACAGATTACAAAGACTGGTTTACTGCTTTTGATATCGCTATTAAAAAAAGAGCTACTCAATCAGGAAATAATAAAACTTTTATTGGACTAAGTTCTGGATATGATAGCGGAGCTATTGCTTGTGCATTAAATAAATTAGAAGTTGATAATAAGAGCTATAGTATTTATGCAAGTGAAAACAGAGAGGTAATAGATAGTAGAATAAAAGTATTAAAAAATGCTGAAACTATAAACTTAACCACTCATCAGTATGAATACTGGTACAATTATATACAAAATAACTGCGAAGATTTTATTAGCAATCAATATAATGGGTATAATATTAAAAATGATAAAGCGTCTGTAGGCTTAGCATACATATGTGATAAAGCTATCAAAGACGGAAGAAAGATTTACCTATCAGGACAAGGAGCAGATGAAATATTTTCTGATTATGGTATGTACGGTAGAATGATTATGGGGCCAAACCAAAGTACCTTTGGAGGAATTTTTCCGGATGACCTCAATTCTGTATTTCCTTGGAAAAATTTTTTTGATGGAACTATGGAAATGTATATAGCTAAAGAAGAGTATGTTGCTGGTTCTTTTGGAATAGAGACTAGGTACCCTTATCTAGATGCTGAGGTAGTTCAAGAATTTTTATGGCTTAGTCCTGATTTAAAAAATAAAAGTTATAAATCTGTAGTATATGAGTATCTTAAGAATAGTAAGTTTCCATTAGATAAAGATAAAAAGATAGGTTTCCAAGCAAATCGTAATTTAATTTAGGTTATTAACAAAAAATTTCGTATATTAGTATATGGCTAAAGATGTATTATTCTGGGTAGGTATTAAAAGTGAAGACCCGCATTTAAGAGAGAAACATGGAGACTTTAAATATTTAGATATATCAAAAAAATGTTGGGAATATTGGTGCAACAAAAATGATGTTGTATTTTTTCCTTATGAAAAGTCTTCTGAAAAAGATACTAGTGCTCATAAAGCTACTTGGACTAGATGGTTTGACGTATTCGATCAGATAGAAGAAGCAGGTATAGATTATAATAAAATAGCAGTTATAGACGGCAGTACTTTAGTTCGTTGGGATACTCCTAATTTTTTTAATTTAGCTGAAGGACAAGTAACCGCTTTTCGATCTTTAGAGAATTTAAATTGGATTACTCAAAGTGTAGATGGGTATAAAGCATTCTTTAATGATTTTGATTTTGATTTAAAAAAATACATAAGTTGCGGATTTCAAATATTTGATCGATCTCATAAACAGTTTTTAGTAGAACTTAAAGAATTCTATTATAAAAATTATGATGAAATAATGGATCATCAAAATAATAAAGTAGGTAAAGGAACAGATCAGCCGGTTTATAATTACTTATTGCAAATAAAGAATATAAAGGTAAATATGAAATTACCGCCCCCTTTTATGATTACTCATTTATATAGATTTGATTGGTTTGGGCATAACTGGCAGTTAAATGAAGATAAAACCCCTTTCTTCTTAAAATATACCTATATCTGGTTCTTCAGCGGTTTCCCAAACAGAGGTGATAGATATAATTTAATGAAACAAATTTGGGAAGGAACTAAAAATAACTACGTATGAAGAATATAATTTTTATACCTTCAGTAAAAGGAACAGATCCAAAGCGTCTTGCCGAAGTAGCTTATGATTTATCTATAGCAAGTTGGAAACAATGGGCTGAAAAAAATCAATGTGAAGTAGTAGTTTTAGAAGATCTGCTTTACGATTACGAAGAAATGAAAATAACCTGGCAAAGGTACTATGCATTAGAGTTGCTAGAAAATAGTAATATAGAATATGATCAAGTCCTTATGGTAGATGGGGATACATTAGTACACCCTGATTGTCCTAACTTCTTTCAAATGACTGAACATAAATACTGCGCAGTTCACAATTTCGGTAGTTATGATTGGGTTCTAAGAAGTATGGAGAATTATAATAAAGTAGTATTTCAAACTAAACTATTCCCTTACTACGAGTACATTAATGGAGGATTTCAAATCTTTAATAAAAAACATAAAGACTTTTTAAAAGCTGTTACAGACTTTTATTGGGCAAATAAAGATAATTTACTTAAACTACAATCTACTATATACGGCGGAACAGATCAAACTCCTGTTAATTTTCTTTTAAGAAAACATAATGTAGAACTTAAACTTTTACCATACGAGTATAATATGCAAGATATGCATAGATTTGAAGTTCTACAACCAGACCTTACACACACAAGACATGGATGGGTTTATCATTTTAATGGAGGTTGTAGACCACACCCTAGAGCTTGGATGGAATTAACTTATAATCATTTATATGGAGCTGAAAAATAAATATATAATAGGAACCCACATAATGTTCTTTGAAATAGAGATGATAAAAGAACAGACTCAAAGCATACTTAACGCTTTAGAAACAGTAGATAATCCAGAAAACGTTACTATAGACTATTATTTTAATATGTCTGAATATTTTGAAAAGATAGATACAGATCAAATTAGTAAACAAAAACTTAAAAATCTATTTAACGATGAAATTGCTAAACTTTCTAAATCAGGATGTAAAGTAGTTAGTAAAATATATGAAGGAAAAGAACCTATTACTATGGTGGATTATAGGAGAGATTTAAATTACCATAGCTGTTCTAAATTTGACTACGTAATCTGGGGTGAATCAGATATGTTAGTACCTAAAGAAATCTTCCAAGCATTAGAAACTATTAAAGAATATGCTAATTCTCAAAATATTCATAGATTTGTTACTACTTTTGCTATCCGGAAGATGTGGGATAATAATTGGAAAGTATTAGAACATCCTGAATTTACTGATAAACCATACTACGAAGATGAAAGAGCCTTTAAGTATCCTCATAGCATTAGGTATACTATGTCTGTAGAAGAAATGAATGAAATTAATTCTAAATCAGAAAAGTTTGACATTCAAATACTAAAACAACCTAAATTTGATGGTTCATGCTTGATACTGTCTGGTGATTTGCTTAAAAACGGTGTAAATATACCACACTGTATGATAGGACATCTTCACGAAGATACTAGTATGATGTATTCTGCATATAGAATTATGGGTCAAAATTATATACAGTTTGTGGTAAAAAATATTTTAAAAGTACATAATAGAAATCATCCTAAGAAAAGATTATATGCATTAGAAATGGATAGTAAAGAAAGACTTTCTAATTTTTCTAAAGGAGGTAAGAAAGGAAAATGGTTTGATAAAATGAGAAAATTAGTTGATTTTAATATAGCAAATTATAATCAAAGCCAAGCTCGTTTTAATACTTATGAAGATTTTGAAAAAATAATAAATAAATAATAATGAAAATAGTTGTTTTTCACTTGCCATTTCCTATGGGAAATTATAAACTTAATCAAGTTTTGGCAAAAAAATTAACCGACGATGGTCACGAAGTATACCTGCTACAGCAGCTTAATGGAATGCCTTATAGTGAGGATTATTATCAACAAATTAAAGAACTAGATCCTGACGTTCTATACTACGAAATGCTGGATAAAGGTACCTTTGAAGTTGTAGAAAAATTAGAATGTAAAAAAATTCTCAACATAATGGGAACGGGAATTTTAAAAGAAAAATTTAGAGATACAATAAAAGACTACAAAGGTAAATGGTATACAGATATTATTACAAATTCATTAGATGTTTATAACTTACTTAAAGATGAAGTAGATGCTATAGAATTTTTTAAATACTATTTTTGCGCCATAACTGAAGATGAATTGGTTTATGATGAAAAATATGCTCATGATTGTGTATTTTTAGGACAAGGACATCATAGACTTCAAATGCAAGAATTTAAAAAAGAACTACAAGTTTATTTTGCACAGCAACATCCCTTCGACTTTAAAGTATATGGTTCAGGATGGCCGCAAGTAAATTGGTATAGAGGACTTTTACCTCCTAACGATATCGGCTCTCTCTATACCTCAGCTAAAGCTTCAATATCGGTGATAGAACCTGAACAGTATAGAAATGGAATGATTAATAATAGATATGTAGAGCTAGGCTATTGTAAGACTCCTATCATTTCTTTTAAATACCCGAACATTGATTGGTTTGGTGCAGAAAAATTTATAAATTTTATAGATTCGACAGAAGAATTTTTTGATACAGTTAATAAGAGTATCAAAAAAGATAATAAAATTATTAAAAAAACTGAGGGTATGAAAGAATTTATAGACGAACAACATAAAATTTATTTTGAAAAATTAGATAATTTACTAGGAATTTTGTAAATATTTTACTATATTAATATTAAAGATGAAAAATAGCTTAAATGTAATTTTAGAAGGCAAGGTAGGTAATTCCTTTGGATGTTTATTCTATGCTTATTATATTTCGAAAAAAGCTAAGAAAAAATTAGCTATTAACTCAGTTAATAATGTTAATAATTTAGCTTCGTTTTACGATTTATTTAGCAAGAAAAATAATTTTGAACATACAGAATACTCTGTTACTGAACTTAATAATAAAGTAAGTAAAGAAGTTCCTTTCTTTTTACATAAAGGACATTACGTGCAATCAGGAGCTGTAAAAGATAGAGAAGTAATCTTTCATAGAGGTATGTCAGAAGAAGAATTGCTTACTAATATTAGTAAACACGATAGTATATGTTACCTAGATGATGCATCTGCTCATGCTATGAGAAATCCTGATATTATGATTGAATCAGCTAAGGAACTAATAATAGAAGAGAATATTCTTAAAGCAGTAAAAGACTATTGTAGTAAAAATAATATAGATAGAAATACTAAAGGAGTTCATATTAGAGCTACTGATTGGCCTTGGAAACAAGAATGCATAGATAATGCTTACAAAGTTATAGCTGATTTAATCGATAAAGATAATAAAGTTAAAATATTTGTTTGCTGTGATGAAAAGTATATAGAAGATGATTTAGTCAAAAAAGCTCCTAATAATATTATAGTAAATACAAAAAATAGCTATGTGAAAAAAGCTGTAGAAGGTACATGGAGAGAGACTATAGATGCCGGAGATGGTAGAAAACAGGACTACAATACTTTAATAGACGTAGAATCAGCTAGAGAAGCATTTATGGATCTTTTAATACTATCTCGTACAGACATTAAGTATAGACATCAACATAGCTCATTCTCTTGGTTTTCAGAAATATATTCAAAAGTAGAATTATAGTGGATAAAGAATTGATTAAAGATAAATTTACTTTCGTAATGCCTATGGTAATAAATCACCGTACGGTTGAAGATAATGATTTAGAAAGAGTACTAAAAATTCAGCTTCCTACTTTTAGAAAATTCTTAAAGTTAGAAGATTTATTAGAATTTATTATTGTTACTACTAAAAAAGATATACCAGTTATAGAAAAGAGACTTAAAGAAGAGTTTCCAGAGTTTCCTTTTGTGATTTACGATGAATTAGAGCTCTTGCCTGAGCTGAAAACTTTCCCTTTGCATACAGTTACAGTACACCCGGGCTGGATGATACAGCAATTAGCTAAATTGGAAATCGCTAAACATGTTAAAACCGAAGTATTCTTTTCATTTGAAACAGACCTATTTCTGACTAAGCCTTTTGGTATAGAAGACATGCGTAATAACGGTAAACTTATATGTTCTTATTTTACTGAATTTGAGAATACACCAACACGTGAATCATGGCATATGTATTCTACTGCATTAATGATACCGGGTATTGAAGATTTTAATTTTAGAGAAGATTTAGAAAATAAGATAGAAGGTTCTTCACTTTATATAAATAAAGTAATGGGAGTATCTCCTCAAATACTAGTTACAGAAGAGGTAAATAATTTAACTAAACATCTAGAGGAAATACATAAAGTAAACTATAGAGATCTTTTATTGAGAAGTACTCAAGGACATCCTAATACCTGGACTGAGTATACCCTCTATTGGATGTGGCTATTTAAATCAAATAAGCTAGACAAATACTATTCCTTTGAAGCACCTTACATATGTACCACAGAGTTATTAACTTCAAATTACCGTAAAGGTTTCCATCACGAGTATTTCGGAAACTTCGATGAATTAGTTATGAATAATAAGAACCATTACTTCAATATTATACAAAGTAATATATTAGATATAAAATTAGATTACATAGTAGATAAATTAAAAAACCACTTATAAAAAATGAAAAAAATACTAATAACAGGAGGAGCAGGTTATATAGGAACTGCATTAATACCCGAACTACTAACCGCAGGACATGAAGTAACAGTTTATGATTCGTTAGCATATGACGGAAACGTTTTGATCCCTTATTTTCAATATAAAAATTTCCACTTTGTAAAAGGAGATATTTTAGAAGAATCTAAACTTAAGAGTGCGGTAAAAGGAAAGGACGTTATTATACACTTAGCTGCTTTAGTAGGTTATGCAGTTTGTGAAACTAATCCGGAACTAACTGAGATGGTTAATGGTAGAGCTACCAAGAATTTAGTAAATATGCTATCATCAGACCAGCTACTGATGTATGGCTCAACAGGTTCTAATTACGGGAAAGTAGATACGATATGTACTGAGGAGACTCCTTTAAATCCAACAACCTTATATGCTAAAACTAAAACTGTAGGGGAGTTAGAGGTAATGAAACATGATAAAGCAATTGCATATAGATTTGCGACTGCCTTTGGAGCTGCACCGAGATTACGATTAGACTTATTGGTAAATGATTTAACATATTTAGCAGCTACTCAAAAATATATGCTTATATATCAGCCGGAGTTTATGAGAACTTTTATACACGTTAGAGATTTAGTAAAATCTTTTCTATTCGGTATAGATAATATGGATAAAATGGCAGGTCAAGTTTATAATGTTGGTTCTAATAAATTAAATCACTCTAAGAGAGAAGTATGTGAGATGATTAAAGAAAAGACAGGCTGTATCGTATATTATAATGATTTTGACTCAGATAAAGACCATAGAGACTACGAAGTTTCTTACGATAAAATTAATAAACTAGGATTCAACGTTACGATATCATTAGAAGAAGGTATCGATGAACTAATAAAAGTTTATCAGACTATTAACTTAAAAGATAAAAGGTATATAAATGAAGGACAATAAAGCATACATATACGAATCTCCTGATAAAGGAGAGACTGTATACAGGAGAGAATTAGGTAAAGATTACGGCAACAGGCAACTAGTAGAAAAGGATAAAGAATTTTCCTGGCCTTTGATGAAAGACTGTGTTACAGAGCAGGATAAAGAAGCTATGATTAATTTTTTAAAAACAACAACTAGGTTGACTAATGGTCCAATGGTTAGAAAGTTTGAGAAAGAGTGGTCTGAATGGCTAGGAGTAAAGCATTCCTTATTTGTATCATCTGGAAGCACAGCGAACCTACTTTTAGTAGCAGCTGTTAAAGAAAAGTACGGATTAAAAGACGGAGATAAAGTTATAGTTCCTAGTATCACCTGGGTAACAAACGTATCACCAGTCTTTCAGTTAGGATTAAAACCAATTTTTTGTGATATAAATAAAAAAGATTTTAGTTTCGACATAGACTATTTGAAGAAATTAGCTATAGAACATCCAGACATCAAAGCAGTCTTTGTGACTCACTTATTTGGAATCTCAGCAGATATAGACAAGTATAAGGAGATACTTCCTAATGCTATTTTTATGGAAGATGTTTGTGAATCTCATGGTACTGTTTATAAAAATAAAAAATGCGGTACATTATCAGTTGGTTCAACTTTTAGTTCTTATTTTGGTCACCATCTTACTACCGTAGAAGGAGGCTTCGTATGCACTAATGATACAGAGCTTTATAATTTAATGAAAATGAAAAGGAGTCATGGTATGGCTAGAGAAGCTATGCCGGATAAGTTTGAAGAATATAAAGAAAAGTACCCTGATATTCATCCTATGTTTATGTTTGTAACAGATGGATACAACCTCAGAAGTATGGAGATTAATGCAGTGCTGGGCTCATCACAGCTACGTAATTTAGATAAAAGTATTGAGAAAAGAAGAAATAATTTTGATAAGTATATAGAAATATTAGAAAATCATCCTAACTTATTTTACAACACTATAAAACAAGAAGGTAATTCTAGTTTTTGTTTTCCTTTTGTTTGTAAGTCTAAAGAAATAAAAGAAAAATTAGAAAAATATCTCCAAGGATTTAAAGTTGAAACTCGTCCGTTATGTAGTGGGAACCTTTTAAGACAGCCATTTATAGCAAGGCTTGATAATATACCACCAGCATCAGATTTTCCTAATGCAGAATTTTTACATGAGCACGGATTTTTCATAGGAAATAATCATATGATAACTAACGAAGAGTTTGATATATTACAAAAATTGATTCATGAGTTTAAATATTAATCAAGTTTTAGTTAACACACCATCTAGCTTTGAAGATTATAGAGGTTCGTTATGGACTATATGGAAGGAAGGAGATTATAATTTAAACTTTAATCACGATAAAGTATCTACCTCAAGTAAAAATGTACTTAGAGGAATACACGGAGATTTTAAATCTCATAAACTTATAAGTTGCCTGCACGGAAAAATATACCTAGTAGTAGTAGATAATAGAAAAGATTCAACAACATACAAAAAATGGGATTCTATAATACTGAGTAGTGAAAATAAAAAACAAGTGTTACTACCTCCTGGAGTAGGGAACGGATTTTACGTTTTAAGTGCTCATAGTGTTTTTCACTACAAATGGGCGTATGAAGGAGAGTATAACGATGCAGAACAGCAATTTACTTTAAAATGGAATGATCCAGAAATAGGAATAGACTGGCCTTGTGTCAATCCTATTTTATCTAAAAGAGATAAATTATGAAAACAATTGGAATAGTAGGAAGAGGTTTTGTAGGATCAGCAGTAGAGTTTGGATTTTCAGCCCAGACAGGCTGTGATGCTATCGTAAAAATATATGATAAAGATCCTTTAAAAAGAGTTAATACATTAGAAGACACAGTGAATGAATCTGAATTTATTTTCCTTTCAGTTCCAACTCCTTCAAATGAAAATGGTTCTATAAATATAGATACCTTAAAACTAGCTCTTAAGAGTATATCAGAAGTAAATAAACGAAAAGATAATATAATTTTAATTAGATCTACTGTAACTCCAGGTACTACATCATCTCTACAAAAAGAATTTAATACCTTAAATATAGTATTTAATCCTGAGTTTCTAACTGAGAGATCAGCAAAACTAGATTTTATTAATCAGTCTAGATTTATTATCGGCGGTAAAGATAACCTCACAGAAAGAGTAGGAGAACTAATGAAATGGAGATTTGGACAATCAGTTCCTATTATAAAAACTAACTTTGAAACAGCTGAACTTATAAAATATATGAATAATTGTTTCTTTGCTACTAAAGTATCTTTTCTAAACGAAATGAAACTGATATCAGATAGATGCAATGCTGATTGGGACATAGCAATAGATGGATTTGTAAGAGATGGACGAATAGGACATTCTCATTTGTCTATTCCAGGACCTGATGGTAAATATGGTTTTGGCGGTTCTTGTTTTCCTAAAGATATACAAGCTTTGATTCACTTCGCTAAGGAATTACAAGTAGAAACTCCTACACTTCAAGGAGCTTGGAATACAAATCTTTTAGTAAGGCCGGAAAAAGATTGGGAAAAATTAGAAGGAAGAGCAGTGGTTAAAAAAAGATAATTAGTTTATGATAGTTACTATTAGTATAGACGATATACATCCTGAGCATGGTTGGGGTATCGAAGGCGATGAATGCATGTATTATTTAGATCAGCTTAATAAGGAATTTGGGGCTAAATTTACATTATTTATTCCTTCATTCTACCATCATAAAACTAAAATCTCAGAACATAAAGATTGGATTGATTGGCTTAAAAGTAAAAAGTATTTTGAACTTGCTGCCCACGGTCATTATCATGAATGCGAAAGAAATGATATCGGCGAATGTGAATTTTTTGAATTAGATTCTTTTGATAAAGCTAGAGATAGAATAAATTTAATGATGACTGAATGGGGGAAAGTTAAGCATATACCTGACGGGTGGAGAAATCCGGGCTGGTTAGGACATCCAAAGGCAGTAGCAGAGTTAGGTAAAACTTTTAATTATGCTGCTATTCATTACGAACACAATCATAATTTACCCTGGTCTTGTAAAGTCTTTTACGGCCATGATGGAATAAATGAGACTGATATTAAACTCCATAACAATAATATGATTATGTTTCAGTCGCATATTGCCGGCGATTGGAACGATAACGTATGGAATGAAGCTAACTACAATCAAATGAGACTATCATTACAGCATTTATCTAAGATGGATGTCAATTTTAAAACTTTAAACGAATGTCTATAGCATTTTTTACAGAAATGGGATTCGAAGGCAAAGTTCCTAGAATTCATAATAATATGCGTACTGAGTTTGCTTGGATGTGTGCTTTAAATGCTGATCACTATAACTACCAAAGTATTCCTAAAAAAAATTATGATTTAGGAGTAGTAATTGTACCTAAAAAAAATCCTAATTTCAATTTAGAAAATCTTAAAAAATACTGTAATAAAGTGGGAGTTATGCAGGAAGGACCTCATTGGTTTTTTCAAGACTATTCTTTAGAAAAACAAATTTGGTACTACAATACTTTAACCTCATCAGATATTATATTTACACATAATAAAAAAGATAAACTCTACTATCAAGGTTTGACTAATCATAAAGACGTAAGAGTGCTGCCTTCTTTAATGATAGAAGATTCTATTGGAGAGTTAAAAAAAGTAGAAAGGGAAGGAGTCATTATAGGTGGTAACTTTGTTAACTGGTATGGAGGTTTTGACTCTTACATAGTAGCTTCAGAGCATTACGACGATGTTGTAGCACCTTCTATGGGTAGAAAACAGCCAGGGGAAGAGCAACTTTTATCTCACTTACCTTATTTAAATTGGAAAGACTGGATACATAAACTAAATGAATTCAAGATAGGTGTACACTTAATGAGAACCCATGCAGCTGGTACATTTGCTTTAAATTGTGCGTACTTAGGCATTCCCTGTATAGGGTATAAAGGACTTGACACCCAAGAAATATGCCATCCAGATTTAACAGTTGAAATAGGCGACTTACAGCATGCTAAAGAACTATTAGGAGAATTAAAGAATAATTCGTATCTTTATAATAAGTATAGTACTTTAGCTAAAGAAAATTATAAAAAATATTACCATGAAAATATCTTTAATTCAACCTTCAAGAAATAATTTAAAATACCTTAAATGGTCTTATGAATCTATAAGAAAGAATCAAGGAGATCATGAAGTAGAAATTTGTGTTGCAGATGATGATTCATCAGACGGTACATGGGCTTGGTGTGTTGAGATGGAGAAGAAAGACCCAAACTTTAAATGGATAAGAAACGAAACTGGTAAAAGACAGGGGCATACTATTTTATACGATAGATTAATCAATGAAGTTGCTACAAATGACATAGCAATGATTTATCATGCAGATATGTATTTATGTCCTGAAGCTTTGGACGCAATAGAAAGAGAGATAGAAGAGAAAGTAATTGTTTCTCTTACCAGAATAGAACCTCCTTTACATCCTGACGGCCCAGAAAAAATACTATGGAATGGAGGAGTAGAGCCTGAAGAATTTTTAGAAGAAGCATTAGTAAAAGAAATTCCTAAATTTGCAGATAAGGATAAAATTACAGAAGGTATATTCGCTCCCTGGGCGTTTTATATAAAAGACTTTCAAGAAATAGGAGGACATGATCCGTTATATGCTCCTCAATCAAAAGAAGATTCAGACATCTTTAATAGGTTCCAACTCAATGGTGTTAAGTTTAAACAAGTATGGGACGGTTTTGTATACCATATGACTTGTAGAGGTAGCAGAAGAAATACAAACGATAAAGCTATTAACATATATGAAGATAGTCCGGAATGGTTAGAACAAAATCGTAGATCAACTCGTAATTTTATCCGCAAGTGGGGTCATTTTGTAAAGCATGATTCTCTTATGAAGCCAATAATTCCTCCTAAATATGACATAGGAATTATTCTTAAAAACTCACAAGATGTTCAACTTATAGAAGCTTTAGAACCTTGGTGTAGTAGAATATATGTAGATGCAAGCAGAGATAATTATATAGAACTAGAACAGAAGAATACTTTATATAACTTATCAAAAAAAGTTCTACCTTACGACAGCGAAAAGAATAACGAAATACTTATTAAGATTAACGGTAAACTCTTTAACCAACAAGATTTTCAGATAGTACAACAGCTACCCGAAATTATAAAAGATAGTGGACAGGTAGGAGAATTCGAATTAGGAAATCTATTTATTAACATAATTCAAATGAATGAATACCAAAACAATTTAGTTAACGTTATTAAATTCTAAGGAAAAAATATGAAAAAAGTAGCAGTAGTAGGAGGAGCTGGATTTATAGGATCTAATTTAGTTGACTCTTTAATAGATAAAAATATAGAAGTAGTTGTAATAGATAATTTATCAACTGGATTTTTAAAAAACGTCAACAAAAAAGCGCAGTTCGTTGAATTGGATATAAGTGAAGCTACTCAAGAACGTTTAATCTACTGGCTTGACGGATGTGATACAGTTTTTCATACAGCAGCACTTGCAAGAGTTCAGCCATCTATACTAAACCCAGTAGAATTTGATAAGGTAAATACTAACGGTACAGTTAATTTATTGAAGGCTTGTGTAGAAGCTAATATAAAAAGAGTTGTTTATAGTGCTAGCAGCTCTTGTTATGGCAATGCAGAGATTTTTCCTACTCAGGAAAGTCATCCTACCAATCCTCTTTCTCCGTACGGACTACAAAAGTATATTGGTGAACTTTATTGCAAAATGTTTTGCCAAGTATATGATATAGATACTGTTTGTTTAAGGTACTTTAATGTGTATGGAGAAAGAATGAATTTAGAAGGGGCTTATAAATTAGTTATAGCTATCTTTGCTGAGCAGTATAAGAATAACCAGCCTCTTACTATAACTAATACCGGTAATCAAAGAAGAGATTTTACATACGTGAAAGATGTAGTTAAAGCAAATATTCTAGCTGCACAACATCCAGAATCTCTGAAAGGAGAAAGTTTTAATATTGGAAATGGTGATAATTTTTCCATAAATGAAGTTGCAGATATATTTGGCGGGGAAAAAGATTATTTTAAAGAAGTATTAGAGCCTTTTGAAACTTTAGCCGATAATACTAAAGCTAAAAAAGTATTAGGATGGAACCCAGAAGGTAATTTAAAAGAATGGTTAACTAATTATATTAAAACACTGTAGTATGAAAAAAAAGTACATAGTAGAGTTTACTGAAGCTAATGGTTCTACTTATGAATTTGAATTTTTAACTGATGATATTCAATGGTCGATAGAACAGTATAGCAGAAATAGAAGTATTGTTGAACATCGTATCATTAACGAAGGAGCAGGAGGTAGAAAGCAAATGTTGTTTGGATAAAAATACTAGCTATTTATTAGTATACTACAAATATTTTTCTTATATTATATAAATGAAAGCAGATAGAAAATTCATATTAGAAGCAGTAAAACAAGTTATATCAGAAGCTGCTAAAATTAAATTTGCAGGACATCAGTTTATGTTAAAGGTAGACGTAAACGAAGATCCTCAAAAGAAAGGACTTAAGATACAGTTTATTCCTACTACGTTTGGTCAATTATCTAAAACAGAGCAAAACGATATTGCTATAGAATTAGAAAAAAGATTAGAAGCCGGCCTAGATCAATATGATATGAGAGTTGAAAGAGATAGAAATCTTAAAGATAAAACTATCATTGGATTCTTTGTTTATATTGAATATTTTGATAAGTTAGTTAGAAAAGCTTTATCTGGTCAAAATCCCTCTAACTTACAAGACAAAGAAGTAGCTGATGCCGAAATTTAGTTTTAAACCTAAAAGTAGTAACGAATTTATTAAATCAGTTGAAGCCTCTACTAAAGAGGAAGCAATAAATATCTTTGCTAAAATTAAAGTATTAGATACAGATAAGTTTAATAATTTATATGAAGTCATTGAAAGATAATATCAGGAGAGTATTAAAATCAAGATTTGATATAAATTATAGAATTAAACAAAAAGAACCTGACCGAGAAACTATGAATAAAAAGATCTTTGTCGAGGTTATCGACCAGCTAAAAAAAATAGAAGATAGAAGAGATTTTATGGCTGAAGAGATTGGAATGGATATGACTCTGTATGAGGATCAATTCTTTAGCGTTATAGAAAATCTTTTTAAATTAGCATTTAATAAATCTCAACTAGGCTTAATTCAGATGTACCTCTATCAACTTACACCAGATAAAGATTGGGATGGGACTATTACTATAGAACAAGGTAAGTCCGAAAAGACAGTCCCTTTTAAATCTGCAGATGAAGTTTGGGACGTAATAAAAAAGTTTGAGAAATAGTTGCCAATACAGTAATTATTTCGTATATTAAGGTGTTATTAAATATTAAAGGTTATATATATGAAATTAAAAATGATTCCATGCCCAAAATGCGGCAATGATTTCCCAGAAAAAAGAAAAGAATTAGGATACCACGTATGTATCAATTGTTCAACTGTAGAACCTGTTGTAGGTATTACTACTGTGGAAGGTTCTGGTGATCATACTTTTAATGATCTTATTATTATGGATCAAAGTAGAGCTAGAGCAATAGCAGAAAAAGAAGCTGAACTATCTGGACGAAAAGTCCACATTGAAATGCTTGATTTAGACAAAGATGAATTTGCTGTCTCTCAATCTATTAAAGAAGAGGTTGGAAAAGTATTGGATGATGATTTAGACTATTAATGGGAAGGCCGGCAAAGATACTTAAAAAAGAAGATATTCAGAGAGCGATGAAGATGACTAGATCTAATCGAGCAGCTGCAAGATATCTTCATGTATCTTTTACTCATTATAAAAAATACGCCAAGACGTATAAAGATGAGGAGACTGGTTCAACTTTGTATGAGTTACATAAGAACCAGGCCGGCAAAGGTATTCCTAAATTTCTTTCCAATGGAGGTAAAGAACCTCCTATTATGGATTTGATAGAAGGCAGAGTACCGGTAGAGCATTTTGATCCTAAAAAAATTAAACAGAGATTAATATTTGAAGCTCTTATAGAAGAAAAATGTGCCTATTGCGGATTCTCAGAAAGAAGAGTATTAGATACTAAAGTACCACTAGTTCTTAACCATAAAGATGGTAATAAGAAAAATTGGAACTTAGACAATATAGAGTTTTTATGTTATAATCATGCATTTTTATATGCTACTTCACCTATCACAGATAAGCAGGTAGAAGCTATGGAAGATTATGTTGATAGAAATGTAGAAGAAGTAAGTTGGGAATTAGATGAGCATCATATCGAGCATCTTAAAGAATTAGGATTATACCAGGAGGAAGAAAAACCAGGAGAGAAATACATCAGCCGCCAGTAACTATTTATTAATATGGCAAAGAAAAAAGTAAATAAATTCTCTACCTTTAAAAAGAAAAAACCTCTAGAGAGAAAAATAGCAGACGACTTAGTAAGGAAGTCAGAACAGAATGAAAAATTAAGAGAAAAGGATATAGGAACATCATTTTTAGATTTATTTTAATATGAAACATCCAGGTTATAGTAAAGCAAAAAACGAATACGCAGGTAGAACTTCTACCAAATTAACTCTCGAGCAAAAGAAAGCTCATAAAGAGGAGATGAAAAAGTTTAGAGAAAGGCTAAAAAAACTATCAAAATAGTTGCCTACTAACTTATTTCTTCTTATATTTAAGTATATTTAAAAATTAAGGTTATGTCAGAACAATTCATCAAAGCAATGTCAATAGCAGTTGACAAAAAAATGATTACTCCTTCTCAAGCTTTTGAGATTATAAGAGAGACTAGTGCTGTACACACAGAAGTAGTTAAGCAGACAATAGGTTTTAAACAAAATAATTAGTTATGAGATTTACAAATTTAGGATTTATTCAGCATCCACATATTAAAGATGCTATTATGACTCAGGTATTTACTGACAGCGGTAAGCGTATATCAATAGTATGCGGTGAAGGATTATACAGTTCATCGAAAGATGGAAATAAAGCCGAATGTCAAAGAGTAGAAGATGCAGTATCTTTTGAAGTTCTTGTTGAAGGAGAAGATGATGTAAGAGGATGGCAATCAAGAGAAGATATAAATAAACTTTTAGCAGAGCACTTTTAAAATGTCTGAGAAAAGAGGAGAAACGGTAAAGCTTATTAACGACTTTAATACAGCTGGATTACTGGAAGTATATATGCCTAAATTAGGAGATTGGTATAGAGCTACTTCTAGAGAATTTAGGTCGTTTGACGGCAAGAGAAGAATAACAGAACCTACTAAAGTAGAATTAGGCAATGTTATAGTTCCTATGAGGACTTACGAATATAACGGACCAGTCTATATGTTTGGTACGAATAATGAAGTAGAAACTGCTGATGAGGGTAGAATAGTTACTAGCCCTTATTGGGATAAAGCAAGAGAAAATACAGAAAATAGAGGAGTATGAGAAAATTACATTTTGAAAATACAGATGAATTTGAAAGAGTATTTAAAGCTACTGATGAAGAAGTAACTGATGCTATGGTAGAAGGTATTCAAGAAGCATTTACTTATCAGAAAAAATCTGCTGAGTTATTTGAAATTACTTTTGAAAATGCTGATTTAGTTTATGAAATTACTCTTCCATCTACTCAATGGGAATTAGCTTTAGAAACTTGTCTCAATCATTATAGAGATTTAGAAGCATCAGACAAAGCTATTGATACTTATTTGCTTCAAAAAGATATTCGTAAATGGTTAAGTTAATTTACCTAGACGGAGAATATTACCAGCTTGTTAGAGATATTAAAGTAGAGCAGGTTATGGGTAATATGGATGGACTAAAAGCATGGAGAGATATACTGCATTGTGATCATGTTTTAAAATATCAAGGTAAGTACCTTATGGTAAGAAGAGTATCAGATGCAGAAATAATAGAATAAATTAAAAAAAAGTTAGTGAGATAGTTGCCTCCTAACTTAATATTTCTTATATTTAAGTATAGATAAAAATTTAAAATTAAAGGTTATGGCAGATTTAGTGCAAAATTTCAACAAAGGTTTAGATTCTTACCTTACAAAGGATCAATTAAGAGAATTATGTCCTGTAGCGTTTAAAGACGCTCCTACTAATCCTAAAGTAACAGATAAGTATTTATTTGTTAATACGGAAACTATTGTAGATGATTTAGATAAGCTAGGCTGGAAACCAGTATCGGCTGCTATGCGTAAGAGTAGAGGTAAGGATACTATTTTTTCTAAACACATGGTCACTTTTCAGAATCCGGAAATTAAAATTACCTCTAAGGATGGTGATAATGCTTTTCCTAGAATTATTCTTACTAATAGTCATGATGGACTTCAGGCTTTTAAATTCTCAGTAGGTATTTTTAGATTAGTTTGTTCAAATGGCTTGGTTGTTGCTGATGAAAAATTCTCTGATTTCAAAATACGTCATAAAGGATATACGTTTGCCGAGCTTAGAGACGTTGTAGCTCAGGCAGTTAAAGATCTTCCTAACAAGGTAGAGGTGTTAAATAAAATGAGAAATAAAATACTTACTCAAGATGAAAAGCAAAAACTTGCTCTTGATGCTATGCTTATCAGAGCTGGCATTACTCCTGATTCGGATAAAGCGAAGAAGTTTGAATATGATGAAGAGACTATCGAAGATATTCTAGAGCCTAAAAGAAATGAGGATAAGGGAGATGATCTCTGGAAAGTATTTAATGTAATTCAAGAGAAGATTACTCAAGGAGAATTTCATGCTGCTTTAAAAGGAGCTAAAGTACGTAAGGTGCGTAAGATTAAATCTTTCGAAAAAGATTTACAAGTTAATAAAGAGTTGTTTAAACTCGCAACAGCATTAGTATAATGGAGTTATATAACGTACCTAGAAATAGTAGGATTAAAGTAGTGGGGGATATAAAAATCCCTCCTGCTTCGCCTATGGTAGAAGGAGAAGAAATTCTTAACTTCAGCCATGTAGATGGGATGTATAGTTACTGTATTAAAGATAATGGTGAAGTAGTTCATTTAGCTGCTTGGACTGAAGTAGAGATAGTAGAATGATAGAAGTTCTTAAACATGTTTTTGGTTTTTGTGGAGAGCATTGGCATCCTAATATTTGGACTGCCTTTGCATCCTCTCCTCTAATAGCTCCGGCTGTATATTTTATTAAATGTAAGTGTGGAGGTTGGTTTAATAAGCATAAAAAAGGTTGTGATAATGAATTGTTGTAAATGTAGTAAAGAGATTAATCCTCTTAGAATTAAAGCATTACCAGAAACTAAAACTTGTGTTAACTGCTCTACTACTTCAAGATGGTATGTAAGGAATGTAATTTCTGGAAAGACTGAATATGCTGAAGCAGAAGTAATTAAAGACCCTATCGCTGCTGAAAGTATTAAAAATATGGATAAGAGATTAGGATGGGGTTCTAATTTAAATAAAGTAAGAAGATAATATGGAAGAATTATTTTACATACCTTCATTAAAGGTAAATGCAAAAGTATCTGATTTAGTTATAGAAGGTAATCATATCGAAATAGACGGTATTACATATCAGAGATTATCTCGTAAGCCAAGAGGAAGATCTCTTAAAAGAAAATTAAAGAGCCTCAAAAGCAATACTAGAATATTAATTTATAATTAATAGTTGCCTAACTGAATTAATTTTCTTATATTTAATTATAAAATAAAGGTTATATGGCATTGTGGCAAGTTAAAGATGAAATAGTTTATTCTGATGGACCTCTATCTATCTCTGCTGAAGAGATGTCTGGAGTTTTTGTTAGAAGGCATTTTTATAAAGTACCTTATACTAATGTAGGTAAGGGAGGGTTTATGATGAAAGATGGAAAGAAAATTCATACTCCTTCATATCAAGAAGTTCATCCGCAAACTACTCATGATGATTTGATTGTAGATAAAAAACCATTTCAAGAGCTGTTTGTTGAACCAAAGAGCTGGTCTTTTAAATCTGCTTCTTCAGATAAAGAGTATATAGTTAAGCTCAAGAGAGATGGAAATCCGTATTGTGATTGTTGGGGGTATATGGCTCATAAGAAATGTAAGCATGTTAAACAAGTAAAAGAAGAGTTATGTTAATATATTTTCTACTAGGTATTTTTTGGTCATGGTGGTTAGAACACTACACTACTTCAAATCTTGATAATGTATATGGGCAGCCATGGGTTTGGAGAGAAAGATTATTTCATATCTTTTTATGGCCTTGGAGCTTAGGTACGTTTATTTATGCTATTATTAGAGAATATAATAAGAGAAAATGAAGATAAGAATGTATAGTATATGGGACCAGATTTATATCTTACCCTTTATTAAGTTAACACATGATAGAATGCTTAATGGTGATTTAGAACTCATCATTGGTTGGTTAAAATGGGAAATTATATTTGGAATATGAAAGAACAAGATTTAATTGATTTAGGGTTTGAAAGAACAGATGTAAGTGCAGAAGAGAGCGGAGAAAATGCTTTCCACTATTACACATTAGATTTTAGTAAAGGATTTGGTTTAATAACAAATGCTAGTGATGAAGTAACAACAGTAGCAGGTCACCATAGATGGTATGTTGAAGTATTTGAAGCACCAGAAATTAATTTTGTTGAGAAAAAGGATGTAAAACAACTTATTGATATAATTAAACGTAACACTCATGCAAGAAAAATTAGATAAAATTAAAAAACATCTTGGAGTAAAAATAGTAGATGAATGGTCTATAGATTGTGATTTTTATATCTATGAAGAATCAACAGCAGATGGTTATAGCATTTATGTAGCAGCTCAAAACCCAGACAATATTACAATAGAAGAAAATGTTTATTACTACGATAGTGACTTAGGTGAGGCATTACTAGATGCAATTAGACATTATGAATGTAAGAATATTTACATTGACGACCCAACAGCATATTGGGTTGAAGAGACAATAACAGAATTAATCGAAGCAACAGAAGAAGAAAATAAATAAGTTATGAAACATTATTTTAACGAAGGAAAAGAGTACATAAAGAAAGATAACTTTGAATATCAAGGTAGATCTCAAAAGCAATATGAAGATAGTGCTAAGATTTTTTTAATAGCAGCTGCAGGGTTGTTTATACTTATAACTTTTTCAGTATTGTATAATTTAATTTTAGGATAAGATATGAATTATAGCGTATATTGGTATCAGTTTTCAGGATACAAAGGTGAATGGATTAAACCATACACTAATGAGTATAGAGGTGTACTATTTAAAACCGGTCATCAAAAGGGTGAACAGGAGTTTGGCAGAGTGATGGAGAATTTTAAGCATGATAAAGACAAAATACCTACCTGGTATGAATTATGGGAACGTATTCAATGTAGAGGTATTATTAAAGGATTTAAAACCAAAGCCGAAGCTCAAAAATTTGAAGATAAGTTAAGTAAGATGCTAGGTAAGAAAGATTTTAGCCTATGTGAATATGTTAGTGGTATAAGAGAATTTAGAGTTGCTACTAATGAGAGAGAAATTATTTTAGATAACGTATTTAATAACTAAAAATATGCAAGGAGAAGAGATAATTAAAAATCTTAAACAGATAAAAAAACTTATAAAAGAAGAAGCTCCTCAGATAGCAATGATGAGAATAGATTTTCTTATAGATGATATTTATTTGTATAAGAAAAACTCTTTATGAATTTAGATTTATTTTAAAAAATAGTTGACTAACTGAGATATATTTCTTATATTTAAGTATAAAATAAAGGTTTTGAGCAAATTAGAGTTTTATCCAATGTTATCTCCAAGAGAGATAATAGAACAAGGAGCATTTGGCGGTTGTTACTTTGGTCTTCCAATAGAAGAGTATACTAACTATGAGTATACCGAACTATTCAACTATCATTTCGATGGCTTAGATACAAGCTTATACTTAGGAGAGACATATAAACCTAAAGTAAATAAGTTTAAGATAAGAAGCGGTATGCCATATGAGTATTGGAAAGAGATGAAATGGATGCACGAAAGAGACCCATATGGTTGGTTTGAATGGTACTGTAAATACGATATAGGCCTCAGAGGTAATGATGATGATAGACAGATAAGTAGATGGCAAGACTTCTGTGGTAGAAACGGTAGATGGAGAAAAAGAATATATAGAAGAATATACGAAACAAATAATTGGAATATAAGTCCGAGAATACAACAATCATTATTACATTGGGGATATAAAGTCAATGAAGAAGATTACCAACATTATTTAAGAAGATTATGATTAATAGCGGAAGAGAATGGGATTGGATGGATGAAGAACAATTAGAAGACGGTATAGATGATTATGCCTCAGTACCGACAGGAAGTAAACCGCTTACATGTATAGAAGACTAATATGGAGTTTACAGAATATAAAGAATGGAAATATAAACACCGACGTGCGGGTCTAACAATAGGACTATGGAGACCATTTGTAGTAGAAGAAGGCTTTGTAAAGGACTATATAAGAAGAACTTCAATAGAGACAGATAATATAATACTATATTGAATTAAAATAAGAGTTATGATAGTAAAAGAACAACTAAGAGGATGTGGCTTTGATATTAATGGCTTGAAGGAGGGGGATGGTAGAGAGTAAACTATTTATATTAAATAATATATATGGAAAATTTTAATATTCATAATTGGAAAGCATCTCTTAGAGAAGTTAATAGTGATAGAGAACAGTTCTTACAAGATTCTCCGGAAAGTATTTATATTCTATTAGATACTTTTCAAGAAGATCAAGCTCAATTTACCGGAGCATCGTTAACTCTAAAGGGAATTAATAAACTAAAGGATTTTGTTATTGATAGATTTACTATTACCGATCCGGAGGAATTAGAGCAATTAAAAATACACCAAGTACCATTAGATACTTATTTTAAATTGAGACAAGAAGTTGATAAGGAAGTACAAAATGCTTTCGGTCAAGATGAGTTCTCAAAACGTAAAAAGAATACAGAACAACAGTAGTTTAAGGTGGTTTCCGCCTATTTATTAATGTAAGTATGCGGCACTTACAACTAAAGATATTACGATTTAAAGACATTGGTGAGTAGAGGCCGCATCTCGAAAGCCACTGTCTTTTTTTTATTTACTATGTTAAAAACTAAATTAGACAAAAACGGATTAAAACAGTGCACTAAATGTAATCAAAAGAAAACATTAGAAGAGTATCATAATTTAAAAAGCGGACGGTACGGTAAATGTTCTTATTGTAAAGAATGTGCTAAGAATTGTGGAAAAGAATGGGTTGGAAAGAATAGAGATAAGATTAATAAGAGGTATAATAAGAATAGTGCTCAAAGGAGGAAAAGTAGAATGAAAAAAGATAAAGATTGGTATTTTAGATGTATACTCAGTAATCAGGTAAGAAGGTACATTATAGACAAGAAGGGTAAACATACAGAAGATATATTAGGAGAGACCTTCGATAATGTTAGGTTACATATAGAGAAACAATTTAAAGACGGTATGTCATGGGATAACTTTGGAGAATGGCATATAGATCATATAATACCTTTATCAAGCGGTAAGAATGAAGAAGAGATTATTAAATTAAATCATTATACTAATCTACAACCTTTATGGGCCGAGGAAAATCTAGCGAAGGGTGCTCGTTTGGATTGGGTTGAGGAAGGGGGGCGCTTTTCTTCTCCTCAAGACGTAGTCTTGCCACGCGCATTTTCTACCAACCATCCTAAAGAAAATACCATCCTAAAAGAAGATGAATGGTGTCATTATGGAGGTCTACCAAGTCCAAAAGCATATATGGATTAATCTGAAAGAGAGTGTCTGAGGTATGATAGACTTTGGTGCTACCTTGATATTATAACCATATAGATACTTAAGGAGAGATAAGCTACAATAGAGAGATAAGAGGGTATAGGGTATGTAACTACCGTAAGTGTATTAAAAAAGATATACGTATATATTTAAATATTTATATAGGTATATTTTTATATAGAGATATATAGAGCGTGTATAAATACACATATGAATGTAAGGAAAATAGTAAAGGATATACAGGCATGCATGTGTCCCAAACATTTTTTTCTCTATATATGCATCTTCCCGCCGTCTTCCCGCCGTAACCGGGTATTTTCACGGGATCCTCACGCCATCCTCACTACGTCTTCACGCCGTATATGTCTAGGCCTCTCTATATAGGGTAGGGATTAAAATAATCAATGAATAAGTTGGTAGCCTGGGGTATATTTCTTATATTATGTATATATATGTTAATAAGGGTTATTCTATGGCTACAAGTAAAACAGCATTCTCAGTACTACATCCAATCTACGAAAAGGTATGTAAGACAATCCAGTCATGTGAGACCATCGAGCAATACAGCGGTAGCATAAATATGGTAGAAGGATTCTTAACTTACATAGAAAGTCAGAAAGATCTAGGAGAGTTTCCTAAAGGTTATTCAAGAACTATCTTATCAACCTATTACGGGGCAGCTTTGAGGGATGCTCTAATCAACCATCCTCTATTCAAGTAATCAGGCTCTATTCAACCTTTTGCCCATTCAACCTATTCAAGCTTTCTCTATTCAACCTTTTGCCCATTCAAGCTATATAAGGGTATTAAGGGGTTTTAATATATACATACATATATACCTCCTATCCTCCTTATTTAGAAACAGTATAAATAAAAAAAAAGTTTGTGAATTAGTTGCTCAAACGGATATTAGTTCGTATATTTAGGTATATTAATTTAAAAACGGTTATATTATGAAATTACAATCAAAAACTTCTCAATCAATTATTAATTTAAAAAACTTCCGACCATTCTATTGGTTTAATTCT
>Ga0222719_10000609_pt1 | contig 35404 bp, 55 predicted proteins | sample C33_34DmetaG_FD_165039 | JGI IMG/M metagenome (GOLD analysis project Ga0222719, IMG submission 165039) | Estuarine water microbial communities from San Francisco Bay, California, United States - C33_34D | ecosystem: Environmental > Aquatic > Marine > Unclassified | place: USA: California... | reverse complement strand
GTTTGAATTTTCCGCTGCTCTGCGTGACAACGACACAGACAGTGGTACCGATACCGTGGTGTTGTCTTACAAGAATCCTATTGCTACAGGTGCTACAGGATCTCTGTCGTTCGACATACAGTACGGAGTTTAGTTAGAAATGGCAAAGAAAAAGTTATTTTCTTCTTGCTCAACACACGTTCTGACTGTACAATTAAACAAATACTATAAAACGTTCACCGGTATAAATTTTAGCCACTAAGATCCTGCATTCGCAGGAACTAAAACTAAATACCTCTGTACACAAAATTAAAATGAGAGAGACATGAGCAAAGATATACACATCACAAAAAGAAACGGTAGCAGAGAGCTTTTAGATTTAGATAAAATGCACTTTGTTGTTGAAGAAGCTTGTGCTGGTCTTGCTGGAGTGAGTAGTTCACAGATCGAGATGAACGCTGATTTACAGTTTTATGACGGCATGACATCAGACGAAATTCAAGAGATTCTAATTAAGAGCGCAAACGATCTTATATCGTTAGAAAATCCTAATTATCAATATGCAGCAGCAAGATTGTTGTTGTACGGATTACACAAAAAAGTTTATACAAAATACGAACATGATTCTCTCATTACTATAATTGATCGTAACATTGAACGAGGTGTGTATGATTCTGCAATCAAAGAAAAATATTCAGATGTAGAATTAAAGAAAATGAATACTTGGTTAAAGCATGATCGTAACGAAGAATTTACTTATGCAGGGTTACGTCAAGTTGTAGATAAGTATTTGTGTCAGGATAGAAGCAACGGCGACATCTACGAAACTCCTCAGTTTATGTATATGATGATTGCGGCAACGTTGTTTGCAGACTATCCTAAAGAAACCAGATTAAGTTATGTAAAGAAATATTATGACGCGACCTCGCTTTTTAAAATCAACATACCAACCCCGGTCATGGCTGGAGTTCGTACTCCAATCCGTCAGTTTGCTAGTTGTGTATTGGTTGATGTTGACGATACTTTGCCTAGTATTTTTAGTAGCAATTCCGCTATTGGTTATTATATCGCTCAGCGAGCAGGTATCGGAATCAATTCGGGTCGTACAAGAGCGATTAACTCGAAGATCAGAGGCGGGGAAGTAGCACACACTGGTGTTATCCCATTTCTAAAAGTTTATGAATCTACAGTAAGAAGCTGTACACAGAACGGTGTACGTGGCGGGTCAGCAACAACTCATTTTCCTATTTGGCATTATGAAATTGATGACATCCTTGTACTAAAAAATAATAAAGGTACTGAAGATAATCGTGTACGTAGATTAGATTATTCTATTCAAATTAACAAATTGTTTTACGAAAGATTATTATCTAATCAAGACATTACTCTTTTCTCGCCACATGAAGTCCCAGAAGTTTATGACGCTTTCTACTCAGGCGATAACGAATTGTTCAAAGATGTGTATGAGAAAGCAGAGCGTAAAACATCTATTAGAAAGAAAACAATAAGTGCAAAAGAACTGTTTGGTAACATGTTAAAAGAACGTGCTGAAACAGGACGTATCTACATTATGAATGTTGATCACTGTAACACACACAGTTCATTCAAAGACCCTGTATACATGAGTAACTTGTGTCAAGAAATTACATTGCCAACTAAACCAATTCAACACATTGATGATGAAGAAGGCGAAATTGCATTATGTATTCTTAGTGCTATTAACGTAGGCTTAATTAACAAACTAGAAGAACTTGAGCCGCTATGTGAACTAGCAGTAAGAGCATTAGAAGAAATTATTGACTATCAAGGTTATCCTGTTAAAGCAGCAGAGGTTAGCACTAAAGCAAGACGTTCACTGGGCATTGGTTATATTGGACTTGCACACTATCTTGCAAAGAATAAAGTTAAGTATGATGATCCTAAAGCATGGCAACTTGTGCATGAACTTACAGAAGCATTTCAATACTATCTGTTAGTCGCAAGTAACGAACTTGCTGAAGAACGTGGTGCATGTAAATACTTTGATCGTACTAAATATGCGGACGGTATATTACCAATTGACACATACAAAAAAGATATTGATGGAGTTGTAAAAACAAAACTACAATATGACTGGGCTTCTCTACGCAAAGATATACAAAGGCACGGCTTACGGCACTCAACATTGTCCGCACAGATGCCATCAGAGAGCAGTTCCGTTGTGTCAAATGCCACAAACGGTATTGAACCACCTAGAGGATACTTGTCCGTTAAGAAGTCCAAGAAGGGGCCTCTTAAACAGGTTGTTCCGCAGTATAGTCAGTTAAAGAATTTCTATACTTTACTTTGGGATATGCCAAACAACGATGGCTATATCAACATTGTAGCAGTAATGCAAAAATTCTTTGATCAATCCATTAGTGGTAATTGGTCATATAACCCTACGCAGTTTGAGAACAATGAAGTTCCATTAAGCGTAATGATGAAAGACATGTTAACAACTTACAAGTTAGGTTGGAAAACAAGCTATTATCAAAATACATATGACTTCAAAGGTGACGATGAAGTTAAAGAACCAGAAGTAGAAATGAATGGTCATTCACACATGAACGGTGATCTACAACCAGTAGAAGAACTTGAAGGTGAAGAATGCGAAGCGTGTAACATATAGAGGAAACACACACAGTGGCAAAGACAGTTTTTAATAGAAATAAAGTAGACTTCACAAAGCAGTACATGTTCTTTGGTGAAGATCAAAACACACAACGTTATGACGTATTCCGTTACCCGGAATATGACAAACTCAATCAAACCATGCTTGGCTATTTTTGGAGACCAGAAGAAGTATCACTACAAAAAGATCGAGGAGACTATGCAGAATTTACAGAAGCACAAAAGCATATCTTCACTTCAAACTTAAAGTATCAGACACTGCTTGACAGTGTGCAAGGACGTGGACCTTGTTTAAACTTTTTGCCTTACTGTTCTAATCCAGAATTAGAAAGTTGTATTGTAGCATGGGACTTCCAAGAAACTATTCACAGTCGTTCATATACACACATTGTAAAAAATGTTTATTCTGATCCAGCAGAAGTATTTGATACTATCTTAGACGACGAAGAAATTATTGCAAGAGCAGAAAGTGTTTCACGTGAGTACGACAAGTTTCACGAAATGGCAACAAACTTTTTCTATAAAGGTAAAGGTACCGAATACGAAGTTAAGAAGCAATTGTACAAAGCGATGATGACTGTAAACATTTTAGAAGGTTTACGTTTTTATGTTTCATTTGCATGTACGTTTGCATTTGGCGAGTTAAAGAAGATGGAAGGATCAGCAAAGATTATTTCACTTATTGCTCGTGACGAAGCAACTCACTTAAACTTATCAACACACATTTTAAAGCATTGGGCTAAAGGTGACGATGACCCAGACTTTATTAAGATTGCAAAAGAGTGTGAACAAGATACATATGAGATGTGGCGCACTTGTGTTGAAGAAGAGAAGCGTTGGGCAGACTACTTGTTTGAAAAAGGTTCTATTGTAGGACTTAATGCAAACTTGTTACATGCATACGTAGAGTTTATTGCTAACAAGAGACTTAAAGCATTAGGGCTTGAAACAATCTATGATCGTCCTATTACACAAAATCCTCTACCATGGACACAACATTGGTTAAGTAGCTCAGGGCTACAAGTTGCTCCACAAGAGACTGAAATCGAGAGTTATATTATTGGCGGAGTTAAGCAAGATGTTGATGATAAGACATTCGAAGGTTTCCAACTTTAGATAAGTAATAGTATGTTCAGAGTTCAATTTAGAAGACATTCCCCTTTCGAAGTGTGGACAACTTACGGTACTTACGGTACTGAAGCCACAGCTATCAATGCGGCAATATCCAAGAAGAACGCTGGTGCTATCATGGTTAAGGTAATTAATAAAAAGAAAGAAACTATTTACGTAGGATAAAACATGATAGAAATATACGGAAAACCAGCATGTCCGTACTGTGATAGGGCTAAGAAGTTTTGTGAATCGAACCAGTTTGAATTTGTCTACAAACAATTAGACGAAGACTTTACTCGTGAGCAACTCTTTGAAAAGTTCCCAACAGCACGAACATTCCCTCAAATCACAGTACGCGGAGAAAAGATCGGTGGTTACAACGAATTAATCAAATACGTTGAAGACACAGGTTATAACGGTACTGGACACTCACTAGGATAATAATATGTTAATTGAAACACCATACAAAGTAGGCGATAATGTCTCCTTTAAACTTGCGTCAGGCGAAGAAATTGTAGGACGTCTAGAAGAAGAAACTGATACACATTATACATTGCACAAGCCAATGGTACTTATTGCACAACAAAAAGGATTAGGTCTTGCACCATTTATGTTTAGTGTATCACCAGATGGCAAATTTATGCTTAAAGCAAACGCAGTAAGTTGTGTTGCTAAAACAGAAGATAACATTAGTAAACAATATACACAGACTACAACAGGTATAGCACTATCAAATTAGATAAGTACTAGCATGCCAGAAGTAGTAAGAACAAATGTAGACAAGCACAAAGGACATGCAAGTCCTACGCCCAATCCATTTCATCAAGAACCATACGCAGTTGGTTCTCCAGATGTGTTTACTAATAACGAACAAACTGTACGTATAGGCGATACCACCAAATGTGGTGACCCTGCTACAGGCGGCTCATTAAGTGTTTGGATTAATAATATTCCTGTTCATCGTAAGAACGATGCAACTGGCGGACACGGAAGTTGGGTCGCTAATGCAGCAGAAACAGGATCACCCAATGTTTGGGCCAACGAAGGATATGTACCACCTATTATACTTTCGCCGGCACAGGCAGCAGCAATCAATGCAGTTATACAAGAAGCAATTGAAAACCCACCGGATGTAGGTGCAACAGGTGGTGGACAAGCCAACGGAACTATTGCAGAGAATCAGGTACCAGTAAGGTATGAAGGTGCTCCAGCAGCAGGTGTTGATGATTTAGGAACAAACGAACAAGCCTTGGTTGATGCAAGTGCAGCAAATTCAACAGCGGCAGCAGATGGTATTCCAGGATTCTTAAGTCAAGTACTAGCAGAAGCTAATAATAATCAATGGGATGAATTAGGATTTACTCCTCCTAGAGGAGATCCAAGGCCAGCAGTTGTAGGGAAAAATCCTAATATTCTTAATTTATGGTCAGAGTTAGGCTTTCCGGCTACGGCATATTGGCAAGACGATCAAACACCTTGGTGTGCAGGATTTTGTAATTGGGTACTAAAACGTACAGGTTACAAATATATGCAAAGTGCTAGAGCATATGACTTTAGAGATAAAACAAGTTTATATGGTGGTGTTCCTATACCACTATCAGATGGTCAACCGGGTGACATTGTAGTCTGGGACTACAGTCACGTTAACTTTATATACACTGTTCCGTCGCCAGGAGTTTATTCTTTTGTTGGCGGTAACCAAAGTGATAAAGCGAGTGCCACTAATAACAATCCATCGGGTGGAACGATTACTAATAGCTGGAAAGGCGGATGGACACAGTCTCGAGGACGTGTGACAGGTATATTCCGTCCAGTCAGATCCTAGTTGACAAAAAGCATTGCACACTATATAATATAACAAGGTGGTATATTAATGAATCAAATAAAAAGATATATGTACATGGGTATTGGTTTCCTTTGTGTAGGTTTAGCCTACATTGGAATCGTTACTCCAGGTATTCCATTCAGCATATTTTTAGTAATTGCTGCATGGGCCTTTGCTAAGAGTTCACCTAAAATGGAGGCATGGTTATATAATCATCCTTGGTTTGGTAAGTTCTTAACAAATTGGAATAAAAAACGTGTTTTCCCTACAAAGGGGAAGTACTTAATGATATTGGTAATGGCATCAACTATTATCTTTACATGGTTTGCTACAGAGAATCTGAAAGCAGTTATGTGGAGTGGTGGTGCAATGGTGCTAGTAGCAATCTGGGCTTGGCGATATCCTGGCTCAGAAAAGGAACACGCTCGACGTGTTAAAGAAGGAAAGCGAGTAGCTTGGTTAAAGTAATATGAAGTGTGATCAAGGTGATTTAGCAAAAGTAATACACTCAGTTAGACCTGAGAATATTGGCAAGATCGTCCTTGTGAAAGAATACATTGGAAAGTACAAGCAGAATGATACTTTTGATTTCAGAGGTGTCTCATGCATGTGTCCTGTGACAGATCATTACTGGTGGATTGAAGCAACTGGATTAAAAAATCAGTTTGGAGATTCACCTAAAGCATACATAGCGGACTCATGGTTGGAGCCTATCCGACCAGAAACAGGCAAGAAGTCAGCTACCCATGTCGTGAAAGACAAAGAAGTAGAAAGACAGGCGGCATAATTAATAACTAAGGAAATAAAATGGCAACAGGAAAAGTAAAATGGTTTAATGCAGACAAAGGTTTTGGCTTCATTACTCCAGACGACGGCGGAAAAGATGTATTCGCTCATTTCTCAGCTATTTCAGGCGACGGATATAAATCTCTACAAGAGAATCAAGCCGTTACTTACGAAATGGCAGAGGGACCTAAAGGTCCTCAAGCATCAGATATTCGACCTTCATAAGTAGAATATTTTTAGAAAATAGGTCCTTCGGGGCCTATTTTTTTGGTTGACAAACCAATAATATGATAGTATAAATATAACTGTAACGTTGAAGCCAATCAACGACAGACAGGACCGGGGGGCGGTACCCCGCGCCTCCACCATAAGCACATTGGACGATGTTTGTATCAAGACCGTCCGTGGAACAATACAATCCCAATGTGTTTATGATGGGGGCGAACTAGGATCGACTGATGTATGAGAGAACGTGGAGTTACCGGTAGGCGATGACCGTAAATCAAGCAACTTTATAGACGCAAACAATAATTTTGCTCTTGCTGCCTAGTCTAACTAGGTAACGGGGTTGGCAACTTACCTGGCAACAGAAAAGTTGCACTTTATTGACAAAGGGTGAATGGTGTAGTGGTAACACGACAGTCTCCAAAACTGTAAACTGAGGTTCGATTCCTTGTTTGCCTGCCAATAAATTTTTCCATATTATTAAAAATGCACTCAGATCTAGCAGACAGGGTATTGAAATAAATTAAATACTATCTGTAATACAATTTATATTATTAAAGGAACTAACACACTATGAGAGAAGGTGTACAAATACCTAACGTGGTTTTTAAAACCAGAGTTCGAGATGAATCCATCGAAGGACCAAACCCTTATCGTTGGCAAGATGTCGACGGCAGCGAATACTTTGCTGGAAAAAGAGTAGTATTATTCAGCTTACCAGGAGCGTTTACACCAACATGTAGTACATATCAGCTACCAGGATTTGAAGAGAATTACAACAAGATTAAAGAAATGGGAGTAGATGAAATTTACTGCATTTCTGTTAATGACGCATTTGTTATGAACAAATGGGCCAAAGACCAATGTGTAGAAAGGGTAAAGGTCATTCCAGATGGCAATGCACTGTTTACACAAATGATGGGAATGCTAGTTGACAAACGGCATTTAGGTTTTGGGCAACGTTCATGGCGATATGCGGCTGTCATTAATGACGGTGTAGTCGAAGCATGGTTTGAAGAGCCAGGCAAAAACTGCGATGGCGCCGATAGCGACCCTTATGGTGAAACAGCACCTGAGAAAGTTATTGAATATCTAAGCAGTCAGACTGAAAAGTTCACCTTTATTAAAGACATTAAAGGCACTGAAGTTTAAATAGCATATAAGTTTATCTATGTATTCTTTAAATAAAATCAGTGTTGGACAAGGGGGCGCATTTTGCGTTCTTTAAAATTATAGGAAATAATAAAAATGAAAAAACTAATACTATCACTTGCTTTCGCTTTGGCGATTGCACCAATTGCTTATGCTGACAATTTCGATGATGCCAGTATGAACATTAACATAACATCAGATAAAACTACTTTATCTGCAGGCACTGGTGCTAGTTATGACTTTGCTGATACAGCAAATGTATATGGCATCAAACACGACTTTGGCACTGTTTATGGCCAAGTTCAGTTTATTGACGACGATGCAACTGATGACTATCGTTTCACTATCGGTAAACTTTTTACAACTGCTGTAGCAGATTCAGTAACAGGTGAAGCACCACGTGTAACCTTTTATGCTGCTCCAGAAGTACATTATACTGTAGGCGATTCTTTTACTAAAGACGAGTTAAGAATTAGTCCATACGTTGGTGCTGCATTTGATGCAGGATTAGTAGTTCCTTATGCAGAACTAGGATATGACATTTCATCATTAGAAGGTGACTTGTTTGATTTTTCTAGAAAAGACGCATATGCAGAACTAGGCGTTGCAGTTCCAGTAAGCGATAAAGCATCTGTACAAGTTGCTTTAATGCAAGATTTAGATTCAGACTTGAATTCAGTTGATAGAGAATTTGCGTTAACATTTAACGTAAACTTCTAATAAAACTACCCAAAAGGTGCCAATTCCAACATTTTGGCACCTTTTTTCTTGACCTTTGCTTCTAAAGGTGCTATAGTATTACTATAATTAATAAAGCAAAGGCATAAAATGAATTGGACAGGCATAAAACGTAAAGCAATTATCACAGGTATTTCAGTAGCTGGTGTAGCATTCGCATTTGGTGTTGGTACATTTAACCCAAATAGTTTTGTAACAAGCGACTATACAAAGAAAATTGAGAACAAGTTCTTAAAAGAGGCAGTCGCCCTCGGTATGCACGAACCTGATTTCGTGTATGCAGATTCAAACTCATTCATGGACGCAGTAGGGCAATGCGTTGACTTTATAAACTTTACAACTCCACGTGATCAACGTGTTCCGAGATCTATTATTATTGCAATGGCTGGTATTGAAAGCGGTTGGGGTACTAGTAGGTTTACCAGAGAAGGTAACAATCTTTTTGGTATTCGTACATGGGATTCAGACACGCCACAAATGAAGCCACTTGATTTACCTAACGCAGAGTTTGGTGTAAAAACTTACCCTACAAAATGTGCTAGTGTACAAGATGCTATTAATATTCTTAACACACATCATGCATACGAAAACTTTCGTATTGAGCGTAAACGTCAAAATGATTTAGATATATGGGATTACAATCGGTTAGCATTTCATATTTCTCCTTGGAGTACTAATGAGAAGTATAGTGATATGATTGTAAACACTATTGCAAGTAAGGAGTTACCATAATGAAAAGCAAATATGGACCTAGGTATTTCAAGCCTGACTTTATGGATATGAAAGACCATTGGGCAGTTGGCACACAGTGGCCAGTGAAAGGTAGTCGTGGTGATGACTATACTGTTGAGTGGACATCGAAAGGCTTTACTTGTGATTGTATGGGTATGACAATGCACGGTAAATGTAAACACACTAGAGCTATTGCTGAACGTTGGCAACAAGCCTGTGATCCTAACTTTGCACTAGGAGCCTAACATGACAATGCATCTAGCTCGTGGCTTAACCACATTGAATACAACGAAGCGTAAGAAGAAGAAACTAACAGATAAGAAAATTGAAGAATATACTGTGAAGTGGAAACAGCATAACAAAGAAATGCGTCGAAAGCATTTGCACAGTCATCAGTTTGATACTGTTCAAGATTATATTGCATATTGCAGAGGCGAGTATAAGCCTAAGTCAAAACCTGTAATTGCACCTTTACGCAGTACTTCTACTCCTATTGCTAGAGAGTCAGATAAAATTCCTAGTTATGTTTCTAAGAATACATTTGCACCATGCACTAAGAAAGAACCTTTGCAGTACACAGGAGAACGTAGACTTATAGGTATTGCTACAATGCACAAAAGTAATATGGTTCCTGTGTTCGCGGACGATGACGATAAGACAGGAAAGAAACAAGCGACAGAAATTGCACAGATGAGGCGCAACTAAAGTACTATGTTTAGTATGGTTAATACAACTCTAAATAAAGGATGAAAAGAATTATGCGATCATTAATTACATTTACAATACTAGCTGTAGTAGTAGTATCTACAGCGCAGAGTGGACAACATCTTCAAGCATCGACACTGATGAACGATAAGGAATCAGTAACAGTTGGCGAGTTATATTCAAAAGAAACACACCCGCAAGAATACTGTTTGGCACAAAACATTTACTATGAATCTAGAGGAGATAATCTAGCAGGTAAAGCGGCTGTCAGTGATGTAGTTCTAAACAGAGTAAACTCTACATACTATCCTAATTCAATTTGTGAAGTAGTTTATCAAGCACGTTGGAAGGAAAGTTGGAAAACTAAACAACACGCAGACTTACCAGATGATCAACGTGTTATGGTTCCTATTAGACATCAATGCCAGTTTAGTTGGTTTTGTGACGGAAAGTCAGACGAGCCTCCAATTGGAGATGAATGGCGACAAGCACAAACTATTGCGTATCGCATGGTTAATTCAGATTACTTAATTGGTGTTTCTGATGGCGCAACACACTACCATGCAACTTATGTCAACCCTAAATGGAACAAGAATATGTTATTGATCGGAAGAATCGGTTTACACATATTCTACGTACAACGGTAATTTACTGTCCGATTTTATTGAACAACTGATTAAGAATCACAAGTATCCTGCCTGTGTAGGACTATCAAGAGTAGGCTGGATATCAAGTGAAGTGTGGAACGACACTATTAGTCGTTCTCCATTGCTGTATCGTTTTATTCCTTTAAAGTTTTTAGATTGGAATAGAGACGGTGCAAAAATACATTGGTTATTTTGGAGAAAAAAATCTTCCAAAATAATAAAATATACTTGACTTATGCAGTATAATTTAGTATACTATAAGTACATTAACACACATACAGAGAGGCTGTTATGAAAATGAAGGCAACAATGAAGGCATTGACTGTAGGCACACTAATACTTGGTTTGGGTGCGTGTAGCTCAATGAAAACAATAGACGTTAGAGAAACTAAAGCCAATCCAAATTGGTACATGGATTGTGAACAAATTGGTTCAGAAGGTTTCTTGTTTTGGAAAGACGACTATGCTTATGCATGTGGCATGGGTGAAAGTAAGTTTGAACAAGCGTCAGAATCACAAGCGTATGCATTTGCTGTAAAAGGTTTTGCAGAACGTATTAATGGTACCGTTAACTCATCAACAACTGTAGATATTCAAAACAACAATCGTAATACAAGAACATTTGTAGAGCATCTTGTTCAGAATACTACTATTAGAGAGCATCTTGAAGTTAAGAAGTATTCATATGAACTAGCAAGTACAGGTCATGTGCATACGTATGTAAGAATTAAGATGCCGCTGGAAACATTTGATCGTTTGATCGCTGAAGCGAAAGACCCGGCATAATGTTTAGGCTACTTGCAATAGTAGGCGCGGCTATTGTGATTACAGGGTGTGCTTCAACGCCCCCTGTGACTGCACAAAAGCCAAATTATTGCCACACATCAGAAGACATTATTGTACAGAACGGAACCACTGTCGACAGTAAGACAAGGGTACAATGTACTGATAGTCAGATTGAAAGGCTGTTTGCTAAAAGATCTGGAATGGCTCCTAACTGTGGTGAATTTAATTACTGGATGAAAGTAGGAGGACATAATGTTCAACGCAAAGGTATCAGCTGTCAAAAACCTGATGGTAGTTGGGAAATTGTGCATACTGATCAGTATTAGTGCATGTACACCAGCAGTTGCTCAAGACTTTACCAATCCTAAGTTTTTTGATTACTCATCTAATCATCCGGGATCGAGACTTCTCGAGTGGTCTTTTGGTTGGTATAAGAAACTAGATGTAGAACAAAAGAATGCATACATGGCTAGTGTGGTACACGCATTACATTATGCAGAAAACGGTGAAGCAGTTAGTTGGTATCGAGCAAATGCAAGTGGTGTTTCGACTCCAGTAGCAACTTGGCCTACAGGGTCGGGTTATTGTAGGAGGCTTCATCTAAGTGCTATTGCGTATAATAAACAACGAGTTATGTCTGTAACCGCTTGTCATTATAATAGTACTAATTCTTGGGCCTGGTTTTCAGGTAAATAATGTATATGATTTACGGATTACTAACACTACTCACGGCACTTTGTATTAGTGCTATTGCGATTTACTATTCTGTAGCAGGTTTAGTTGCTATATTTGCTGCGGCTGCACTTCCTATTATCATAATGGGTACTGCTTTAGAAATAGGTAAACTAGTAACTGCTGTATGGTTGCACAAGTATTGGAGCAAAGCTACCTGGTGGCTTAGAACTTATCTCTCTACTGCTGTAGTTGTTCTTATGTTTATTACAAGCATGGGTATTTTTGGTTTCTTAAGTAAAGCACATATTGAACAAACTAGTGCAGGTAACGAAAACGTTGCTCAAGTAGAACGCATTACAACAGAAATCACACGTTACGAAGACATAATCACTCGTGCAGAAAACAAAATTAAAAAGTTAGAAACTAGTAATACAGGTAGTGATGCTAACGTACAATCACAGATTGATGCAGAACAAGATCGTATTGATAAAGCATATGACCGTGTTCAGCCTGCAATTGATGAACAACAAAAAATTATCGATAGCCAAGCAGACTTATACAAAGCAGAACTTGCTAAGATAGATCAAGAATTAAAAACACTACAAACTTATGTAGACGAAGGCGAAACTGCAAAAGCACAACAAATGATTGGTGCTAGTGCTGATGGTATCTTTGGTAAAAAGACAGCTGAAAAGATTGGCGATTGGAAAGAAATAAGACAAAAAGAACGTGATGAGTTAATATCTAAGATTGAACAAGCATCAAACAATCCTCAAGCACAGGCAGCAAGAGAAGAAATTAAACGTCTGCGTACTACAGTTGAAAATCAAATTGCACAGTCTAATGAACTTATTGATAGACTACGTAAACAATTAGGTGATACAGGTAAAATTGCTGATATTGATTCACAGGTTGACGAACAAAATTTAAGAATTAAAGAAGCAAACAATCAAATTGATGTACTTATTGAAGAAAAATATGCTATCCAAAGCGAGTATCGTAAACTTGAAGCAGAAGTAGGACCAATTAAATATATTGCTGAATTTGTGTATGGCGAAAATGCTACACAAAACATGTTAGAAGAAGCAGTACGTTGGGTCATTATAATTATTATATTTGTATTTGATCCACTTGCAGTACTATTGCTTATTGCATCACAATACACATTCGAATGGAACAGAAGGTTTGGTCCAGGAGGAGATGATAACGGCTCCCCAAAGTTAGATCCAACACCTAAACCACCCTTTACGGATGAAGAATATGACGAAGCGTGGAAAGCAAATATAGATAGAGACCACGAACAAGCATTAAAAGACAATGAAGAGTTTGATCGTAAAAAATACGAAAATGCTAGAGCTCAAAAAATTGCTGATAATATTCCCCCAGAAATAGAAACTGCAACAGTTATACTTGCTGACGAAGAACAAAAAGACGTTTCTGAAAATGAAAAAACTTTACATGAAATGGCTATGGAAGGGTTTGAAGAAGAAAAACAAGATAACGAAGATCTTGAAAAATGGAACAATTGGGTAGAGGCAGCCAACAAGGCAGCAACAGAAGAAAGCACAGAAGAAGACATTCATCAAGCCAAGAAGGCAATAGGTGAACAGTTTGGAAAAGAATCACAAAATAAAATCGATCTTACCGACGAAGACGAAGACCTGTTCGACGGTGCTAGCCAAGAAGAAAAAGAAGCAATGAAACGTTGGAAGGCAGAAGATCCATCAAACAACAAAATTAAAGAAACAAGACTACAACATGATCAAGGTAAAATTAAAGATCTACCTTGGACAAAGTATCTAAAAGCACAAGCAGACTATAAGGTGTTTCCAGAACTAGAAGAAGAGATTTCAAAAAAAAAGGAATCTTTAAGCTGGATAGAGAAAGATGGAGCGGAGCAAGTCAAAAAAACAATAGAGAAGGAAGTTTAGGATATATACAAAATGCAGAACAAAATCCTAACTCAGTATGGCAACGCATAAAAGCAACATCAAATGAATGACACCGTAAGCATAGTAACATACCCAGACGATATTCAAACAGACGCATTAAGAATATTAACATATGACCTCACACCAGAACAAAGTCAAATGGTAAGTAATACCATTCAAACTTTGGAATTACCTAACACAATAATTTATGTTGCCAAACCGAGCGATGACCCGCAATGGGTGGTTGACAAAAAACATAAATGTGTTATAGTAATATTAAATGCAAATTCAGAAGATCAACAGACAGCAGGATATTTTTTGGCTCAGCCTAATAGTTATTATTTTGGCAGTACAAAATTATCCACGGCCAACAATAGAGAGATTCTGGAACAACAACATATAAACAATTTAATGGAGAAAGCAAAAAACAGTTATGGCATATGATAGAAACCGAAAGCACGTAAGTAAACCATGGCAAGGTAAAGGCCAACAAAATAAACCTAGAAAACAGTGGACACCTGATCCTGAAGGATTAGCTGTAGCAGTGCGAGACGGTGAAGATGTCAACAAAGCTCTCCGTAGATTAAAAAAGAAAATTGAACGTGACGGATTATTTCAAGAAATTCGTGAACGTGAATACTACACAAAACCTAGCGAAAAACGCAAGAAGGCCAAAGCGGCAGCAGTTGCACGTTGGCGTAGAAAACAGCGTGAATTAGAGCAAGGTACTCCCAAAAGACAAAGAGGACATTAATCAACTTTAACGGTTGACAACGCCACAACTCTCTGCTATAATTATATAGTAAATTAACATACACACAAAGGCATAAAATGAGAACAGATATAATGATCGACTTGGAAACACTTGATGTACTTCCAACTGCTACCGTACTAACAATTGGTGCAATTAAGTTCGATCCGTTCGGAGAAGATCAAGTACAAAAATCAGCAGAAAAGTTCTACGTAAAAGTTGATTTGGACAGTTGTGATGCACTTGGTCTTACAACATCAGAATCAACACTAGCATGGTGGGCTCAACAGAGTAAGGCCGCACAAGAAGAAGCATTCAGTACAGAAGGTAGAATACCTATTGCTGAAGCAATGAATGGATTATACAAATTTTGTTGGGGTGCCCAACGTGTATGGAGCCATGGTGCTAGTTTTGATGTAGTTATATGTGAACACATCTTTCAAAAGTTAGAAAAAATGTGCCCTTGGAATTTTTGGCAAGTGAGAGATACAAGAACATTGTTTGACATTGGTATCAATCCACATAGGCCACCAGTACTTGCACACCATGCACTTGAAGATGCGTGGAACCAAGCAGTCGGTGTACAAAATGTTTTACGTACACTAAGATCAAGTTCAACAATCGATGGCAAGTTTATTCAGCCATACGCTAACATGAGAGGATAAGTGTCAAATATGCGAATCGAACAAGACATTAAATTGGATTACAAAGACGTCCTTTTTAAGCCCAAGCGGTCAAAATTAGAAAGTCGAAGAAACGTCGATCTAAACAGAGAATTTAAATTTCACAATAGTGGCCAAACATGGACTGGCGTTCCTATCATGGCATCGAACATGGACGGGGTTGGTACCTTTTCTATGGCAAGAGCATTACAAGAACAAAACATGATTACTGTAATGCGTAAGCACTACACTATTGAGGACTGGCAAAAGAATGCCAAAGGACTAAAATTAAAAAATCTTAGTGTTTGTACAGGAACAGGAGTTATATGGGATCCTGATGCACCAGACTTTGCTACAATGAAAGCAGTACTGGCGATGTATCCAGACATTCCTTTTATTACTGTAGATGTTGCAAATGCATATCATGAAAACTACGGTGACTTTATTGAAAAACTTCGTACTGAGTATCCTGATAAAACTATCATTGCAGGTAATGTTATTACAGGAGAAATGACAGAAGAACTTATCATTAGAGGTGCTGATATTATTAAATGTGGTATTGGTCCGGGAAGTGTTTGTACAACTAGATTGCAAACAGGAGTAGGAGTTCCACAACTATCAGGTATTATTGAATGTGCAGATGCCGCAAACGGAATTGGCGGACACATTATTGCAGACGGCGGCTGTGTATATGCAGGAGATGTAGCAAAAGCATTTGGTGCTGGCGCACACTTTGTTATGCTAGGCGGCATGTTAGCCGGATATGACGAGTCCGAAGGCAAAGTAGTAGATGGAAAAATACAATTTTACGGTATGAGTTCAGATGCTGCTATGGCAAAACACGGAAGTAGAAAAGACGGATATCGTGGTGCAGAAGGTAAGGTAGTACAACTACCGCATAGAGGACCAGTAGCACCGCAACTAATTGAAATTTTGGGTGGTGTACGTAGTGCATGTACATACATTGGCGCTAGACGTATTAAAGATATGCCAAAATGTACTACTTTTGTACGTTGTACACAACAAGTTAATCAGGTGTTTAATTCATTTGGATAATTTTTTATACCCATTTTACCGGATTTATCATTTTTCAATGATAAATAAATGTGTACGAAAGACTGAATCTTTTGTGCAGAGTTGGTTGCCCATTAGGGAACCTAAATTAAATCTTGCTTATTAAAGGAGAAAAACTATGACAAGAATAACAACTCTAGACCTACCAAACTTCCACAGAGCTACAATTGGCTTTGACAGACTATTCAACGAAATGGAAAGACAGTTCGCAAATAGTCCAAACGGAAATGGTTATCCCCCATACAACATAGCACAAATCAACGATGACGAATATATGATTTCGTTAGCAGTTGCCGGCTTTGGTATGGACAATCTTTCAATCACTACAGACGGTGATCAATTAAAGATTGAGGGAACTGCTCCTAAAGGAGATGAAGATGTCAATTATCTACACAAAGGTATTGGCGGACGCAACTTCCGTAGAGAGTTCACACTTGCTGACCACGTTAAGGTAGCAAACGCAAACCTTGAACTAGGTATGCTGAATGTGCATTTAGTACGTGAAGTACCAGAAGCATTAAAGCCTAAGACTATTAAGATTAACGATAGTTCAGTGATCGACAGTAAGTAAAACGTCTAGGGGGAGTGTAACAACTCCCCCGATTATGGAGAAAGTAATGAGTACCAATACAGATGCAGTCATTGACGAAAAAATAGATATTGATGTTTCAATACCTAAGTTGTGGCGGGTCGTTGTTATAAACGATGACTTTACACCGATGGAACTTGTTATTGACATTTTGAAGGCAGTGTTCAAACATGATGAAGACAGTGCTAAAAAGAAAACTTTAGAAGTACACAATCACGGTGCAGCAGTTGTTGGTGAATACGTTTTTGAAATTGCCGAACAACGAGCATTAGAAGCAACGAAGATTGCTAGGATAAATGGCTCGCCACTTAAACTCACCCTTGAGGAACAACGTGGATAACTACTACTACTATAATATCAAAGTACAGGAGTAGTTACAAATGAGCTTAAAAGAATTAACAAAAGAAAATCATACTAACGCTGAGCGTCAAGAATTTGTAAAGGTTATGTTCTCTGGAAAAATTGATCCAGAGTTTTATGCTCTTTATTTGTGGAATCAGTTTCCAGCTTATGAACTACTAGAGCTAATGGCTCAACAACACGGCTTACTAGATGACGTACCTGAACTAATACGTTCAAAGAGAATTATGGCTGACTTCTTAGAACTATGGAAAAAAGAAGACAGACCACCTACACTAAAAACTACTCACAAGTATGTAATGTATTTGAAAGATATTATGGACGATCCTAATAGGCTAATGGCACATGTCTATGTTAGACACATGGGAGACCTAAGTGGCGGACAGATGATTGCAAAACGTGTACCAGGCAATGGAGAAATGTACAAGTTTGGAGATATCGACATCAACGATTACAAAGATAAGATTAGAGCGAAGTGCAATGATAATATGGCAGACGAAGCAAAAGTTTGCTTTGACTTTGCCACTGAACTTTTCAAAGAGTTGATGGAGCATAAAGGTGACAGATAGTGTTATATGGGACAGATTAATTGACTGTCAAAATGAAATTATCAAAATTTTTGATGACAAAGCAACAGAATTTTCAGAGCCAGGACTTGATTACTTTAATAAACCAGACGGTAGTTGGATTAACCGTGTTTGGCGTAACGACGATATTCGTAGGGCTCATATTGATGTTGTAGACGCTCGTGATACAAAAGGCCTCTGGATGATGCATGTGTGCATTTTTCCAACATTAGATAACCCAGCACCTATTTACGGCTTTGATGTTATAGCAGGTAAGAAGAAGATGACCGGTGCATTTCATGATGTTAGTGCTAGTAGTGATCCTAATCATCCTATGATACAAGGTTATGCAGAAGCAGTAGAAGATTTTATTCCTAGTAAAAAACGTGAACTACCTGAATGGGCTCAGAACATTTTCAGTCCAAGCATGATTGCTGCCGGCAATGTAAGCACAGAAGAAGAAGCAGTTGCTATAATCGATCTTGCATTAGATAATTTACATACATATTTTGCTGAAGTAGGACTTACTAAAGGCGAAGGCGATACTGCATTAGTACAGGCTTCACAAGATTATTACTGCCATAATCAGCAACAAAATCCACACACTCCACGTACTATGAAGAGCTTAGGACTTAACGAAGCAGATGTAGATAAGTTCTGCACAGATATGTTATTTCCAAAACTTGGATAAATATTAGTATGAGAGCATTTGAATTTTTATTAGAAGACGAAGAACCGGCAGAAAACCCAGACGTCGAAAACATGAAGAAGGTCTTGGCATCCAAGATCAAACAACTTCCTACTGATCCTAAAACTATGGGATTACTACAGGAAATTGAAGAGCTATTAGCAAACATTGGTGCTGGTAGTAGAGTAGAAGTTGTAAAAGGTGCCTTACAGCAAATTAATGATGCTGAAGTTAACAAAGCACAAAAGCTCTTAGCAAAGTATTTCTTAAGTTTAGAAGCAAGTCAAGCAGATAAAAATGCACTACTGACTGCTTGGAAAAACGACAAACTAATTAACATCAATAAACTAGTTGAACCAGGTTCTCATACAATTGCAGATATTGTCAACGGTTATGATTCTAACCCTGCTATTAAAGAAATGACTGATGACCTGTCAATGATTTCATTCTTAGGACAAGGTAAGGGTGAGTTCTTGTTAAGTGTGTTCAGTAAGAGCATTAGCAAAGCAGGTAAAGGTGACTTGTCAGTTGCTGGTAAGATGGTTGAAGTTAAAACTAGAGAAGGTGGTGCTGGACGTTTTATGGATCAGCAAGTTAAGCCTGGATCAGGATACCAACAAGCAGCAAATGGTTTCAAAGCAGCATACCAAGACATTATTGATGAACAGAAGTTAGAAAATTCAACAGGCATTAGTTTAGCAAGTATTATTAGAATTGCTCAAAGTATTGCTCCTGAAAAGAACAAAGAGTTTGAAGGTAACCTAAGAAATCTAATAGATCAAATCTTTACTAATTTACCAAGTGATGAATTAAAAGGCAAGTTTGTTTCTAACGTAATGGCAGGGAACGAAAAGCCTGCTAAACAAGTGTATGCAGTTATGGCATTGAACAATTACATTGAAGCAAAAGACGATGACGGTATTTTAATGATAGATCTTACTAAAAATCCATACGAGTTTGTATACTTCACAGATAATGCTTCTCTTAATGCAGGTGGACTAAGATTACACATGTCAACAGCATATCCAATAAGCGGCGAATTTAGAAACCTATATCCTCAAACACATATTACTAAATCTTCAGCTGCTTAATCCTGAATCAATTCATATTTTTTTATTTTAGCAATTAGATTTGTTCGGCCTATGCCCAAATCTTTGGCTGCTCTTGATTTATTCCAATCGTGAAACTCGAGAACTTGCATAAGTTTGTTTTTCTCTAATTCTGCTAGTTCATTAGGTAAGTTAATTACTAAATTGTGATCTTTGCCAGGAAACGTTGTTTCCAATAACTCCCACATCGCCTCCTGTTCAGTAAGTTCTTCCTTGCTCATAAATGTTTCCTTCCAGTGCTTATGATATTGTATTTATAACGTAGCGTTAACATTGTAAAACTTGGCGTTTTATAATAGTAAGTGTAAAAATTTTTACACCTGTATGATAAATATGTACGTAGATGTTGCCTTTGCTATGGATAATAAATAGTTTTGACGCGACAACTACTAGGAGCGATCTATGAAAAATGTAATTTCTGCATCTATTATTCTGAGTTTACTGATTACAGCACCTGCCCTTGCAGGTGATGAGGTCTTTAAATTTAAGAATCCATCATTTTCAGGTCAAGGGTACTCCAGCCATGTCTTGAGTATTGAACAATTACAGTTCACTCGTAAAAAAGATATTAAGGACAAGGCTGAATCAGATGCTGCGAGAGCAAAGCGTGAAGCAGAGTCTACTAACTTAGCGAAGTTTCTTAACAACGTTGAGAGTAGAATCTATGCACAACTTTCTAAGCAATTAGTCGACGGTATGTTCGATGACACAGGTGCTAACAGTGGCACAGCTGAAATCGAAGGTGCTACAATATACTGGGTGAAAGATACTACCACAGATACTATTAGCATCACCATTACAGAAGAAGATGGAACCGTTACGACAATCACTGTACCATTGACAGGTTTTGGATTTTAATGACAGGATTGATTAGTTTAATTAGAAGTTTGTTATTTGTGTTCCTGGCTATAGCAATAACAGGTTGCGCGGCCACCTATACAAAAAAGGATTGGACACCACCCGTGAAAGCGGAGAGTCCATACCAAAGTGTATTGGAGACCGTGCCAGCTATCGATGGACCAAAAATAACAATTGCAATTTACAGTTTTCTAGACAAAACAGGGCAACGTAAGCCTAATGACAGTTTTAGTCAGCTCAGTAGTGCGGTTACTCAAGGTGCTGAGGTTTGGGTTATAAATGCTCTGAAAGAAGTGGGTGGAGGAAAGTGGTTCCAAGTTGTGGAACGAGTAGGCTTAGATAATCTAGTTAAAGAAAGACAGTTAATTAGATCAACTAGAGAAGTTTACGAAAACGATCCGACTGATTTAAAACCACTGCTCTTTGCGGGGCTGATATTAGAAGGTGGAGTTGTTGGCTACGATTCTAATATGGAGAGTGGGGGTGTTGGTGCTAGATATTTTGGCATTGGCGGTCAGACATCTTATAGAACAGACCAAGTTACTGTGGCGATGCGCATAATCAGTACACAAACAGGAGAAGTACTCCTAACTGTGGCAACTGAAAAGAAAATTGCAAGTTATAGTAGCGGAGGCGATGTATTTCGTTTCTTAGATATGGGCACCAAGGCACTTGAAATTGAAGTAGGCGCAGCAGTAAACGAACCAACCAACTATGCAGTTCGTACAGCAATTGAAGCAGCAATAGTTGAGTTGATAATGAAAGGTGAAGAAAAGAAACTTTGGAAGTTCAAGAGGGAAAGTGAACTAGAGAGTATGTTAATACCGGAGTCGCGTCCGACTATACACCAGAGACATGAAGCTATTATTAAATTACCAGAAGATGAATTTAATAAGCAGTATCCAGGTGTAACAAGTTACTATTGTGACGCAGACAACATGTGTTGGCATAACGATCCGTTAATTAAAAAATTGGCTGACGGAATAGACAGTCAAGGGAGCGATGATGAAACTAAAGACAATAGTAGCAAGTAGTCTTTTTATTCTTGGTTTAGGGTTGATATCTCCAGCTTATGCTAATGACATATACATACAGCAATCTGGTAATGACTTAGACTTAGATGTAACACAAGACGGAACAAATAACGTATTAGGTACTAATGCAACAGGAGTTTTGTTGCAAGGTAATGATATGACGTTTTCTGTATCACAAGTAGGTGACACTAACGTTATTGAAACTACCATTAAAGGTAATACCTATACAGGTAACATTAACTTAACTGGTAACAGTAACCAAGTCGACTTAGACTGTGATAACGCTGGTGCTGGTAACTGTGAAACAGTATCATTAAGTATTGATGTAACAGGCGGAAGTGCTGACATTACAGCAACAATTGGTGGATCAGGTGACGCACAGAACTTTGTGGGTACAATTGATTTGGCTAATAACAGTAATGCAGATACTCTAACTTTTACACTTAATGCTCAAAATGCTGATTTAGACTTTGATATGAGTAACGATGGCTCAACAACACTAACAGGCGTTGGCGCCGGCGGTAACACAGCATCAAGCACATCAGTTGAAAGTGGGGTTGCTAATACAGTTGCAATTACACAATCAGGAACTGGTGATGTTAATGGTCACAGTATGACAGTTAATATGAAAGGTGGTGGTTCGATTGCGAACATTACACAATCAGGTGTTGAAGATAAAGTGTTGAGTCTTACTACTGTAGGAAACGATGCAACAATAGACATTACGCAAACGGATTAACTTTATGATCCGGCTGCTGGACAAAATTCTGTTACGTGCAGGCATGATAGTTTGTCTAACTATCACCGTACCCGCGATGGCGAATGTTGCTTCTATCGGAAATGTAACCCAGCAGATTGGTAATACTATTATTGAACGACAAGCAGGAGAAAAACTAACTTCTGAAAAAGGTAGTACTATAGTAAGTTACGATACCGTTCGTACAGGCCAAGGTAAAACTGCTATAGAATTTGTAGACGAAACTAGAGTTGATGTAACACAGAACAGTAAACTAATTATTGATGAGTTTGTGTATGATCCTAGTACTTCAAAAGGTAAACTTGCCCTCAAAGCATCTTTTGGAACTATTAGATATGCATCAGGACAGATTGCAAAGAACAGTAGGCAAGATATAAAAATCACTACACCAACCGCTACTATTGGTGTACGCGGTACTGACTTTACAATGACTGTTGATGAAACAGGAAGTTCAACAATTATTCTTTTACCAAGTTGTTCAGCGGTAGGAACAAAGCGCATCTGTGTTGTAGGTGAGATATCAGTAGAATCAGATGCTGGCCAAGTTATTCTAAACAAAGCATTTCAAGCAACAGTTGTAGATGTACCAGAGTCAAATCCTTTAGATCCTATTATCATTGACATTAATGAATCACTTATTGATAACCTGCTTATTATCCGTAGGCCTAAAGAAATTGAGTACGAGCTAGAAAGAGAAAGAGCAGTAGAACTAGCAGACTTCTTAGGATTTGATTTTTTAGAGTACGACGGTTTAGATATAAATCAACTTGATGAAGATCCAGATCTTTGGCAAACAGACTTAGATTCAAACTATTTAGATCAAAACTTCCTTGTTAATGTACTTGATCAACTTAACGAAATGTTATCAAAGATACTAGGTGATAGTTTATCTAAATCAAAAGCAAAAAGTAAATACGGAAAAGATCCTGTAACAGGTATTGAACTTTACAATCAAAATCCTAACTGGGTATTTAGACGTGATAGCGGAACAGGTATGCAAGTAGAATTAATATTAGATCAACAGAACGGTTATAACATTAATTTACAACAATCAGATTTTGAAACAAGAGACTACTCACTTGGAGACGGCAGTAATGATATTGACATTATTCAGAAATAGTTTATTATTTTTATTATTATTATTACCTATACAAGCATTGGCAGATGTTAATTACGAAACTTGGTATTGTCCAAGTTGGCCTTGTCCCACATCATCAAACACCTTACTTTCATCAGGCACTTTGTCAGACAGCACAATGAACTACGATTGGGGCGGTGGTGTTGTATTGGACTCAGGCAGGAGTGACTATGTGGTTGTTCACCTTGATGGTTACATCACTGTGCCGATTCCGTCCAATGGGTCAGCAGGTGACAGCGTCACAGTAACTTTCTACAATCAAGATGACGATGGTTCACTGTTGAAGATAGATGGCACCACCGTGATTGATGATTGGTCTGGTCTACATGCTCCAGCAACAAGGACAGGCACGATCACACTTCAGGCAGGAGAGACCTACACCTATGAACGATGGTTCTCGGAATGGAGTGGTGGGGCAGTGTTGAGGCAGTTATGGTATGTGCCTAATGCTACTGCTGGTACGGTCTATGTGAATGCCTCAACTGATATCTCAACCACAGCACCATCATACACATCAAGCATAAGTTCAGCACAGACTACACAAATTACAACATCAAGAGCAGTAACACATGATGGTAGTGGTATATACATCAACCAGGTTGGTAATGATAACGAGCTTGATATAGTTCAAGACGGAAGTGATAACCTTATAGCAGGTGTTGGTTCAACAACTAATAATATAGTAAACGCTGACATCATTGGTAATAACAATGATACAACATTAACACAAAGAGGTAACAACAATGCAATACTGTTTGATGTTACAGGAGACTCTAATACAACAACTGTTACTCAAGGTGACGCCGCTACAGCAGACGACAACAGAGTTGAGTTTGATGTTAATGGTGACTCTAATGTATTAAGCATTACACAAAAGCATAACAATGGTATCGGAAATAATGGTCATTTCTTTGCATTAGATCTTGATGGAGATAGCAACAATATTTTAGCAAGTCAACTGAATGACGGAGATAAGAAAGCATTCCTAAGCGTTCAAGGTGACGATAATGATATCGATTTATATCAGCAAGGATCAGGATCACACTATGTAGAAATTGCAGTTGGTAGCGATCAAACTGTTGGAATTACACAAGACGGCACAGGCAATCATAATGCAAGTGTTAGCATGACAGGTCATAGTGCAACACTTGACCTTACACAAGATAGTTCAACATCACAAACATATTCAATTAGCCAACATTGCGGCAATTCAAACGGCTGTGCAACAACTACAGTAACACAAAACTAAAAATCGCATAAATACTGGTGAACATAGACAAAGGAGCGAAACTTTGATAGATCCCATCTCAGCCGTTGCTATGGCAACCGGTGCATTTAACACAATTAAAGCCGGCTTCGCAGCCGGACGTGAAATAGAATCCATGGCAAGCGACTTAGGTCGTTGGATGGGTGCTGTTTCAGATATTAAAAAAGCAGAAGAGTATAATAAGAAACCGCCATTATTTAAAAAACTATTTCAAGCAGGTTCGGTTGAAGAAGAAGCTATGCAAATCTTTATGGCTAAGAAAAAAGCAGAAGATATGAGAGCTGAACTAAAACAGATTATCAGTTTTACTAGAGGTCCAAGTGCATGGGAAGAGCTTTTAAAAACCGAAGGCGACATTAGAAAGAAAAGACAAAAAGCAATTTACGATCAAGAAGAACGCAGACGTAAAGTATTAGAAGCTGTTGCTATAGTTCTTGGCATCGTTGTTGTTGGCGGATTTGCAATCTTTATAGTAGTACTAGCAGCAAAAGCGAGGGGGGTACTATAGTTGATACATGCCTTTATGTTAGTAATATTAATAGCAGATGTACAGCAACCTTCACCTATGTATTTTAGAAGCATAGATGTGTGCCAATATTACGCTAAACGTATACCTATGCAGTATGGTAATTACGGAAACAAATACTTAGTTCCGCCAGAACATAGAATAACAGCATATTGCAAACCTGTAAAAATGCAAGACGGTCCGAATATTTACGATCATTGATCCGTAGATAAATAGGTGTATGAAACTGTCAAAGATTATAACACATTGGTCTACAGCACTTCTAACCTTAGCGGTTATTAGTATATTAGGGTTCAACGATCCCTATGTAAAACAGACTTTAAGACTCAAATCTTTTGATCTTATTCAAAGTTATGACACAGTAGAACCACTATCCAAAGACATTGCTATATTAGAAATAGACGAAGCATCTATAGAAAAGTACGGACAATGGCCATGGAAGCGTGATGTATTAGCAGGTATTATTGAAAACTTAAGAGCGCATGGTGCTGGCGTTATTGTTATGCCTATCCTATTTTCTGAGAATGATAGGCTAGGTGGAGATACTGAACTAGCACAGATGTTGCTAAACAATGGTGTTGTTATTGCACAAACAGGAACAACGCAAACAAATAAAAATGCAGTACCAAGAGGTGTTGCTAAAATAGGAGATCCTATGCCTTGGTTATTTGAATGGCCAGGCATGTTAGGTCCTATACCTTTACTAGGTCAAAACGCAGCAGGCGTTGGAGTAATTAATACTGCACCTGAAATAGATGGTGTTGTAAGACGCTTACCATTGCTAATGCGTGTAGGTGACGAAGTATATCCAAGTATCACTATGGAAACAATCCGTGTTGCTGTAGGCGATCCTAGTTATCAAGTTAAAGCCGGCGAAGGTGGCATCATTGCTATGCGTGTGCCGGCGTATCAAACTATTCAAACAGATCCAAATGGTAGAATTTGGTTGCGTTGGAACAAAAACTTTGATGTTTATAGTGCATCAGAAGAAGATTATTTTTGGGGAATGGAAGGCAAGATTGTAATTATTGGTATTACAGCAGAAGGACTTGCACCAGTTATTGCTACTCCAAACGGAGAACAATACAGTCATATAATGACTGCAACAGCATTACAGACCATTGTAAATGGCGATAACATTGTACGTTTTGATTATGCTACATTTGTAGAGTATGCTGCTAGTATCGTAATTGGGCTTATTCTTATAATTGCAGCGGTTTTAGCACCGTATTACGTAGTGGGTGCATTGGTACTTGTTATGTACGCAACGTGCTTGTACGGCGCTTATACGCTGTTTAAAGGGCATTTACAGCTATGGGATGTGAGCTGGATACTGTTAGTAGGCACAGCAGTAGGTTTCCATGCTACATTTAACCGTTTTGTAGTAGAATTCTTTGAAAAACAAAAGATTAAGAAGCAATTTGCAGGGTATGCATCACCAACAGTGGTGCGTATGCTACAAGAAAATCCAGCACTTATTAAAGAAGGTATGAAGAAAGAAGTTAGTATTCTATTTTCAGACTTGCGTGGGTTTACACCATTAGGTGAAAGTTTTGGTGATGATGTAAAAGGCCTAACCAAAATTATGAATGGCTATATGGACGCTATTACACAACCTATATTAGACAGCGATGGTATGGTTATTAAGTACATTGGTGATGCAAGTATGCATGTACACAATGCACCAATTGAAGATCCAGAACATCCAAAGACCGCAGTGCAATGTGGATTAGATATGCTTAAAGCAGTGGAGAAATTTAATGAACAAATTACAAATGAAGGACGTCCTCCCGTTGGCATGGGTGCCGGTATTAATACTGGCCTTGGTTACCTTGGCGAAATGGGTAGCACCGCAAGGCACTCTTATGATGTTCTTGGCGACTCTGTAAGTACAGCGGCAAGAATAGAATCTAAGTGTAAAGAATATGGTTGCCTATTACTAGTAGGAGATGCAACATATCAACAAACCAAAGACGACTTCTTCTACTTAAAAGTAGACGACCTAGCAGTTAAAGGTAAAACTGTAGGTATTGGTATTTGGACAGTGCTAGACAATCCTAAACCAGCATGGCGCACAGCACAACGCCAGCATCAAGAAATGCATGAGTTGTATCAAAAACAAAAGTTTGATGAAGCAATATGGATTTGTGAAAAACTATCGAGACACTTTGATGCTAAGATGGAAGGGTATTATACTATGTGGATTGAACGTTGTGAATATATGAAAACACAAAAGTTACCTAAAGATTGGAATGGAGTGTTCATTGCAACAACAAAATGATTACTTTAAAAGTTTAAGTATAGAAGATAAAGTTACTAATATTAAGCAACGAATATATGACTTGCAACTAGCATTACAATTGCGCAGTAAGTTAGATAATGCAAAGTCTGATCAATTGCAGCAGCCCACCAAAACCCACTATCAGCAGAGCTCCAACCATGTCGAGCAATCCAATGATGTTTCGCCCAATCAACGTGCCAATGAATTAAATAATCTAAAAGCGAAACTGATGCGGAGAGCAAAAAGTCCCCAGTAACAGGAAGTACAACAATCATTGTACCTATGCCGTGTTGTGCATAGTGCCAGTGTGCTTTAGGATTTAACCACTTTAGCTTTTGCTGCCCAACAATATAATGTTGTAATGCAAGATCAACTACAGTGTGTTTAACAAGTAGTAATGACAGTAAAAATAGTTCCACCTAGTTCTTCTTTCTAGGTTTTGCTTTTACAGCTTTTTCAATTTCGTCTGCATCAAGATCTAGTTTTTTACCTGTAACTTTTTCGTATTGTTCTTTAAATTCTAATACCATGTTTAACTTTTGATTCAGTCTAATCATGTCATTATCTAACATACGAATACGATCTATTAATCCTACTAGTTTGGCCGATGCTTGACCCAATACAGGTTTAATCTCAGTAGTTACCCACTTCCATACGTAGTAGACAAAATATCCAAGACCCATCGCAGCCACTATAGGAAAGCCGAAGTCTTTTATCGCTGCTGCTAATTCTGCTGTCATACTTGCTACTATCTATCCGTTTCCTTGGCTGCTTCAGCCTCTACTTTACATAACCAACCACTTTCATTTACAATGAAACGGTCACCTGGTTTATACAGGTAATGGTTCTTTGGACTACCGTCCTCTTTTAAACCCATTACTTCGCCTTCCCAATCTCCTTTTACTTTAAAGTTTGGTCCAACCTGATCAATTGTATAGTCAACCCACATCATAATTTTATCCTTTCTTCTGTTCTGCTGCCCACCATTCTGCTTTGTTAGCAAAACCGTTGGCTTTTGCCCAATGCATTTCTTGGACACTTAAAAAACCTTTCGCTTCGGCTTCTTGTTCCTCACGAATGATTTTTATTCCTTCGCCGACGCTACCTGCGTCAACTTCATATTCAGTTCCGTCAAGTGTTATTTTCAATTGCCACTCCTGCTTCGACAGATTTTATTAACTCGAAATATCCGTTTGGTCCTACTCTATATTCATCACCAATTTTAATATCTACTTCGTCAATAACAAAGAACTTATCTTCTGGGTCTTTGTCTTTCAGAATGCGAAAACCGTTTTCAAATTTTGTTAGTAGTAAATCTTTCCATAGCATAGTAATACCCTTTCTTCTGTTAGTCTCGTCTTGCGTCTTCTTTGCCTTCATTGGCAGCTATACGATCTATGTTAGGTTTTACATTTAAAGCATAACTCATTAATGCATCAATCTTAACAAGATCGTTATTCATTGTTTGTACACGATTATCTAATGCTGAAATCATATTCTGCAGGCCACATACACTTCCTGTTACACTAGCCAAAATAAATTTTAATGTAGTGAATACAAAGAAGCCTGCGGCTATAGCGCCTGCAATTGGAAATCCAACTTCGCTTACAAATGTTAAAAAGTCCATAATAGTATTTTCGCTCCTACTTACTACTATTTAGTCATTTTGTGAGCATAAAACTATTTGACAAAGTTTTTGTTATATGCTATAATATTTTTATGAGTCATGACATTTATGCGGTAGTTAACGATTGGACAACTTTATCATCCAAATATTCTGAAGAAAAACTAGTTTGGTGCTTAGAGTCTTGTGTAGACAAGTTTTATAACCGTGGAGAACGCTGGTTTTTTAAGGACGATAGAGATGCACAAATGTTCGCTCTAAAATATGGTGAAAACTCAAGCAATCACTAATGGTATTTTGTGCTTGACACAACCTATAAATATGTGTATACTTAATAATTAAAGAGTAATTTCTATGCCAGCAAAGTACGAGAATTGGACAGCCAGTGATGCAATAGACAAGAGTCTACACGATAATGACATTCATTATCTAAGTGGAGATATTGCTAATGACAACGTCAGCCAAACTATTAAGTGGATTGTTTCTGCCAATTTAAACAAGAAGCCAAAGAAAACACTTACCTTATATGTAAACACATATGGTGGAGACCTATACGAAGCGTTTGCACTTATTGATGTTATGAAACAAAGTTATCATCATATAAGAACAATAGGTGTTGGTGCAATCATGAGTGCAGGGTTTTTAATCTTTGCAAGTGGTAAGCAAGGCGAAAGGTATATAGGAAAGAACACAGGTATAATGAACCATCAACATAGCGATACTATGGACGCTAAGATGCACGACATGAAAGCAGCAATGCATGAAAATCAAAACTGCGAACAACGTGCCTATCAAATTTTACGAGAAGCGACTGGTTATACTTTAGCACAGGTTAAAAAGTATTTTGACAGTCCAAGCGATCAGTACTTCACCGCAAAAGATCTGATCAAGCTCAATATTGCGGATCACATTTTATAGGATTGAGAAATGGAAAAGGAATACAAAGGAATAAAGGTAGTTGACTTTAAGCCTAACGAGAAGCAAGAAGTAACAGAAGAGATTCAATCTCGACTAGACATTGTTGATGCGTTTCGTAAACGTGTGGCTGATGGCGAAATTACAGAGTTTGTAACTACAAGTTTATCTGCAGATGGTAATGCTGTTATTTGGTCTAATGTACCTGACATTGCAGCCGGTGTAGGATTATTTGAGATTGGTAAGCATATCTTAATGACACAGTACGCACCAGAGCACGATGGCTTTGACTTCACCCCAGAATAGATTTTGCGTTCATAGATTTAAGTTAGGTGACGTAGAAGATCCAGAAATATATTGCGACACAGCAATCTTTGAATGGATGGAAAAATCTCCTGCTGGTCGATACTGCAAAGACAACTCAAAAAATCTATTTAGAAAAATTTCACAAGACGACTTTGGTTACGGCTTTCAAGTAGATGTCTTTGCTGATTTTGAAGATAGAGAATTTACATTTTATGCACTAAAATACTTGACAAAGTAATACAAAGATGCTATTATTAAAACATAATAAAGAAGGAGGACAATTATGGACAGGCCATTAGACAGAGCAATCGCTTATGCTACTCTTGCCCACAAAGGTCAGAAAAGAAAATACACTGGCGCTCCTTACATCGGACACCCTATAGAGGTGATGGGTATTGTAAAGACTGTACCACATACAACAGAAATGTTGATAGCGGCAGTTCTACACGATACTGTAGAAGATACGGAAGCCACACTTGATGACATCGAAGTTCAGTTTGGAAAAGTTGTAAAATCGTTAGTATCTGATCTTACAGATATTTCAGATCCTGAAGATGGCAACAGGGCATTCCGTAAAGCAAAAGATAGAGAGCATTCTATCAATGCGTCTGCACAAGCGCAGACAATTAAGTATGCAGACCTAATTTCTAACTCCGAAAGTATTATGAAACACGACCCGGGATTTGCAAAGGTATACATGCAAGAAAAGAAACTGTTACTTGACGGAATGACGAAAGGTAACGCAACTCTAAGGAACCACGCAATGAAAATCGTGGATCAGTACCATGCAGACAATAAGGAGTAGGTATGGTGCAAAACTGTGGGAACTATGGTGCAAGGCAATTGGGGAGTAGCCAAGCGGTAAGGCAACAGGTTTTGATCCTGTGTACCGAAGGTTCGAATCCTTCCTCCCCAGCCAATTTAAATGGTTGGAGTTTGATAGGACTATGACAATGTGGGTATTAGTATTAATAAGTGTCTTGCCATATAAGATTTCTGCATATGAGAAAGCATCATTTAACTCTATGGAGAAATGTTTTATGGCTCGTGAAGTAGCGTTGGCAGATATGGGATCAATAGATGGATATCCGCCAATTAATCAAAACTTGATTTGTATTAAATCAAACGTAAGGAACTAAGCAAATGGAAATTTTATTCGGAGGCGAAGATTTAAAAGAGGAGATGCCATCTGTTCTTAAAATCTTAAAAGAAAGTACTATTCAAAAACTTGTTAAAGGTGAAGTAGTAGTTACATTTAATAAAGTCAACGGAGATAAACGTGTAATGACCTGCACGTTGCAAGAAGGTATTGTGCCTAAAGCAACTAAGAAAGATCCTGCATCTCAAAAGAAAGTACAAAAGATCAACGAAGAAGTACAGGTAGTATGGGATGTCAATGCAAAAGGCTGGCGCAGTTTCCGTTGGGCAAACGTTACTGAGGTAGCGAGTGTTTAGATTGTATGACTATGTCGCTATAGCAATATTCACGCAGTTGTTTTACTATGGCGTCATAGGATTACTATACGGAGGATTCGTTGGAGGTATTGTATTATTCGTTACCTGGGAACTCTGGAAGATGTATGAAATATGGAGAGTTCAGCAATGACAACAGCAATTCTAATTCCTGCTAGATACGGCAGTACACGTTATCCAGGCAAACCTCTTGTAGACTTAGATGGTAAACCTATGATTAAACGTGTGTATGATGCTTGTGTAGCAACTGGGCGTGATACTTTTGTATTAACAGACAGCATGAAAATTTTTCCGTTGTTTGGCTCAGACAGTTGTTGGATTGAAGAAACACCTTATGAAAACGGAACTGCAAGATGTGCAGGTGCTGTATCAAGTAAATTTTTCAAAGCATACGATACGTTTATAAATGTACAAGGCGACATGCCAGACATCACAGAAACAATGATTGATCGTTGTGAAGAATGGCTAAAGTATTATTCTGTCAGCACTGTTTATACAACAATGCGTAAAGAAGAACAAGATCGTCCAGAAAGTGTTAAAATGGTACGTGCTGGAGACAAGGCTCTTTGGTTTGGCAGAGGTATGACAGGATACGGTGACTGGCACTTAGGTGTTTATGGATACAAACGCAATGCTTTAGAAATGTATCCAACTCTAGAGATTCCTATTGAAGAAGATGTAGAAAAACTTGAACAACTACGTTGGTTAAAGAACGGTTGGGATATTGGTTGTTCGCATGTTGAGTTTGATGGCGTTGAAATTAACACAAAAGAGGATATTCATTTATGGAACTACAAGCATGAGGTCATATGAAGATCAAAATTAGTAACTATCCAAACAGATTAATCTGCAATATACACAGCAACCATATGAATAAAAAGTATGGGTACGTGGATTGGCCCGAATACAAACAAAAAGGTTTAAGGGTCAAAGCACAACCGTTTGCAGAAGTGTGGCGTGAAAAAGCGGAAGATATTATACAATTAATTTATAACTACACCATCAATCTATTCCTTGATAGGCGAGTACAAAAGATAAAGATACATATTGATCGTTGGGATACCTGGAGTATGGATCATACCCTTGCTCCTATCATCTTGCCTATGCTTGTACAGTTGAAAGAAACTAAACACGGCGCACCAATGGTAGACATGAAAGACGTTCCAAAAGAACTACGAGCTACTAAGGCACAACAGAACAAGTATGCAAAAGGTGGCGATGTAGATCCTAAACACTTTGAACGTTGGGACTGGATTATGGATGAAATGATTTGGGCGTTCGAACAAAAGTGCCGTGATAACTGGATGGAAGATTACGATTACAACAAATGGGACAGTGAAGGCGTAAAGTCACACCAAGACCGTATGGCAAATGGCTTTCGACTGTTTGGAACCTACTTTGAAAATTTGTGGGATTAACACAAAAGAGGATATTCATTTATGGAACTACAAGCATGAGGTCGTAGTTAAATAAAACAATGCCGGTATAGCTCAGCAGGTAGAGCAGTTGATTTGTAATCATCAGGTCCCGAGTTCGATTCTTGGTGCCGGCACCATTTTTAGAAAGTAATATAATGGAAATAATTTGGCACATTTTATTAACTGTATGTTTAGGTTCAACTTGTATTGAACAAGACGTACAATGGTTTGACGACAAAGAGCAGTGTTTTAAAATGCTAGATGTCTATAAGGGTATGCCTGCAGATGGAGATTGGGACACAGTTGTTTATCAATGTAAGCCTATAAACTCTTTATCAACATAAAGGACAATTAATGAACAACGAAAACTTAGAAGTATATCCACTGTTTGCTAAAACAATTGTACGCACTCAAGTAGATTTAGAAGGCACAGATTTAAGTAAGATTGAATGGGTGCAAAACTATCAAAACAATATTAGTACTAGTCAAGCAGTACTAGATGATCCGCAGTTTATTAAACTTAGAAAAGAATGTATGAAAGGTATTAATGATTACTTTCACGGTGTAATGAAAGTATCAGAAGATACAGAAATTTACATTACAGAGTCTTGGTTTAATAAAACTAATAAAGGCCAGACACATCATAGACATTGGCATCCTAACTCAACACTTTCAGCAATTGTGTTTATGTCAGGAGAATCTAATAAAGGCGGCAATACTAGTTTTATTACAAGTCAGTACGATACACTTGAATTTGATATTACAGAAGCAAATCTTTACAACAGCAAAAGTTGGTCTGTAGATCCTGCTGTTGGAACAATGTTAATTTTTCCATCGAGCGTAGAACACTTAGTACAACCATACGATGGTGATGAGCCTCGCATATCATTAAGTTTTAATACTTTTGTAAGAGGCAAATTAAATCAACAAACATTAACAAGGTTAGAAGTATAATGAAATTTGCATATTTTAATCCTACGGTAATGGCCGTAGATGATGTTACTGCTGAACAATACAGTAGGTTACGTGAAATAGTAAATGCTGCTCACGAACATAACGAACACAATGATGAAGGCGATCCTAATATTAGCATTAGGGGAGGTCAGCAAGTACAAGTTGTTCCAAATGAATTTAAACTTGATACTTCTTTTTTATCTCAATACATTGAAGAACGATGCCAAGCATATATTGACAACATTATTAAAACAAGTGGTGTTAGTGATTTAAATGGTTATAAGCCAATGCTTGTATCAGCATGGACTATTAAGCAAACAGCAGGCGACTACCAAGCATTACATAACCACGAAGCACATATTAGTGGGAATATCTATTTGGACGTTCCATTACTTGATGAAGGTTCAAAAAGCAGTGATGCAAATATTGAATTTAGATTACCAGTAATTAGAAACCCTGCTCATTTTGTGTTTACTGATCAGTGGCGTTTTAAGCCAGAACCTTTAAAGATGATTATATTTCCAAGTTATGTTTCGCATACTGTTTATCCGTGGAAAGGCCAAGGAAGTAGAACTATTTTGGCTTGGGACGTTAAACTTATAGCAAAATAAGGTGTTGACTAAAGGTACTGTAGATGCTATAATGATAATATAAACAAAAATAACGATAGGAAAATTTATGCCCGAACTTGATGATAAGCAAAAAGAGCAATACGGATACCAACAACAGGCACACGATTTAATACATTCACAACACTTGCTAGTGTTAATGGCAAGTAAGAGAGCAAGAGAAATACAACAAGGATCCAAACCTTTAGTTGAATATCATAAAGGGCAAAAAACTACTACAATAGCAATTAAGGAAATCGCACTAGGATTTTATACTGAAGATCATTACAACGGTAAAATTAAAAGTGCTGAAGATGAATTAATGGCAAAACGATTCCAAGAGGAGGAAGAGCAATATGGAAGAGAAGAAAACCGAGCAGATGCAAATGAACATCCGCAAAGCAACACACTTACAGAATAACATTAAGCGTTATATTGATGCAATTACTCTTGAGTTTTCAAAAGAAGTTAATACTGGTGACGACATTGTAAAGACTTTA
>Ga0222719_10000608_pt1 | contig 35428 bp, 31 predicted proteins | sample C33_34DmetaG_FD_165039 | JGI IMG/M metagenome (GOLD analysis project Ga0222719, IMG submission 165039) | Estuarine water microbial communities from San Francisco Bay, California, United States - C33_34D | ecosystem: Environmental > Aquatic > Marine > Unclassified | place: USA: California... | reverse complement strand
GATACGACGAGTGGACCTATTAACGTAGAGTTACCAACCGCATCAGGACAAGGCGGAAAAGAGATTTTAATAAAGTTGAAGACAGGTAGCAATTCTGGTGTATTAATAGGTAGTGGGACGGAAACTATAGACGGAAATGCAGTTTTTCCAATCTATCATCAAGGCCAAAGTTTCTCTGTAATTTCAGATGATAGTAATTGGTACGTATTTTAATTTTTTTGTAGATCTACTCACATTTTACTGGAGACTATATGTCATATCAACCTTATAATAGAAACGCGAAAAGCCTCGTCTACTTTGGCGATGCTGGAGCAGATGCTTTATTTCAGTCACGTTCTGACTTGAAATTTGATGATGGTGGTAACGGTAAGCTTATTATACCTGATGGTGGTTATATTGGCAGCGTTGGCGATGATGACGCTATACAAATTGGCGCTAGTGGCAATGTCACTTTTAGTCAAGATATCATCGTTCAAGGGGACTTTACTGTTAATGGTACTACAACTACTGTTAACACCACTAACCTTGTTGTTACTGACAGTCTTATTGAATTGTCTAACGGTGCTACTAGTGCAACTAACGATGCTGGTTTTATCGTTGAGCGTGGTAGTTCTGGCGATAATGCCGCGTTTGTCTGGGACGAAACCGCAGGCAGATTTACTCTTGGTACTACTACGGCAACTGGAGCTAGTAACGGTAATCTTACTATTACTACAGGTAGTTTGGCTGCTAATATCGTAGGTGATGTTACTGGTGACTTGACCGGAAATGCCGATACTGCTACTGCTCTTGAGACAGCTAGAAACTTCAGCTTGACTGGAGAGGTTACAGCAAGTGCTGTTTCTTTTGACGGTCAAGGTAATGTCCAACTAAGTGCAGTACTCGATAGCACGGCTATCACTGGTCAGGGTGCAAAAAGCAGCGCAGCATCTAATGACCTTCTTCTTATTGCTGATTCCGCAGATAGTAATAACCTAAAGAAAGTTACTAAGGGGCAATTTATTAGCGACCTTGGTGGCGGTACTATGAGTAGCTTCACCCTTGCTGGCGATAGCGGAAGTAGCCAAACTATAGAAGATAGTAACACCATGACTTTAACTGGTGGTAGTCAGGCAATGATCACCGTTGCGGCTGGCGCTACAGATACTGCAACATTTAGTATTGCTAGCGCTATTGCTGGCACTGGTGTTGAGTTTGATTCAAGTCAAGGTATTAGTGTTACTGCTGGTACTGGTATCACAGTCGATGGAAACGGTGTTCATGCAAGTCTAAATTCATACACCGTTCAGTCAACCGCTGCTAACAGCATTACAACTACTACGAGTAGAACATACTCTGTTCAGGTTGACAGTTCTGATAACCTTGTTGTTAACGTTCCTTGGACTGATGTTAATGAGTTGACGACTGAAGAAGTTGAAGACATTGTTGGGGGAATGGTTACTGGCGGAACCGAGACCTTGATTTCGGTAACTTATTCAGATAACGCTGGATCAAATGGTAAACTGAATTTCGTAGTAGACAATGATTTGTCTAACTACTCAAATGCTAGTAGTAACTTCTTTGATACGGCTGGTGACGGTCTAACCTCTACAGGTAGCACAGTAAATGTTGTTGGTGGCGACGGTATTACCGCAAACGCTAATGAAATTGAAGTTACCGTTGATGGTACAACCGTTGAACTTTCTGCTACCGATGGGACCGGAGCTGTAAGAGTAAAAGCATTAGGTATTGATACTGCGCAACTTGCTGCTGATGCGGTAGATGGAACCAAGATTGCTGATGACGCTATTAACAGTGAGCATATTGCCGCTGGCGCCGTTGATCTTGAGCATATGTCCGCTAACTCTGTGGATAGCGATCAATATGTTGACGGATCTATTGATACTGTCCATATTGGTAATCTTCAAGTTACTACTGGTAAATTGGCAGCAGACGCTGTAGACGGAACCAAGCTTGCTGACGATGCTGTTAATAGCGAGCATATTGCTGACGGTGCTATCGACTTGGTTCACATGTCTGCTAATTCCGTAGATAGCGATCAGTACGTTGACGGATCTATTGACACTGTTCATATCGCTGATGATGCTGTAACGGAAGCCAAGAGAAGCCGTAGTGTGGCGACTACTAGTTCTACTGGAAATATCAGCACTGATATTGTTCTTGGCACTAGCGGTTCTGGTGGAATTACGCTAACCCTTCCTACTTCAAGTCTAAATGATGGACAGATGGTTATCGTTAAGAAAGTTGACAGTGGTGCTGGTGCGCTTACAATTCAAGGCCCCGCTAATGCTGTGGATGGAGCTACCACTAAAGCTCTGTATCATCAATATGAAACCATGACGCTGGTATATTCTACTACCAACTCAGCGTGGTACATTGTTTAATTTTAAATAAAGGATATATAGGATGCAGAGTATAACTCTACAAACAAGTGATAGTGCCATCACATCGAGCGATATACTTGGACGAGTCAACTTTGCTGCTTCCGCCGAGTCAGACGGCGGGGCGGCAATTTTACAAGTGGGTAGTATCTACGCAATGGCAGAAGGCACCTTTTCTGCCACTGCGAACCCCGCCTCTATTGTATTTGCCACTTCTGCTTCTGACACATCTCCTGCTCAAAATAGATTAAAAATTTCCTACGAGGGTCATTTTCTCCCCATAACAAATAATGCTTATGATCTGGGTTCTAATTCTCTTAGATTTAAAGATTTACATGTTAATGGCTTTTATCTTGGTGGAACTTCTGTCACTTCCACTGCTGCCGAATTAAATATTTTAGACGGCGTTACTGCGACTGCGACAGAACTAAACCTTTTAGATGGCGTTACGGCTATTACATTAGGTAGTGCAAACGAACTTCTTGTTGTAGGTTCAGACGGAGCTAGCATTGTAAGTGATAGTACACTAGCAGTTGACACAACCAATAATAGATTAGGTATTAACCAAACTTCACCTGAAGTAACGCTGCACATGACGGGCGAAGGCGCCCAGACCTCACAAATTCGTATGGAACAGTACAATGATAGTGCTGACGCTCCAGATATAAGAACAAGAAGATATAGAGGCACGATTTCCTCACCAAGTGCTTTGCAGGCAGGCGACTACCTGTTCAGAAGTAACCACGAATATTATAATGGTTCAGCGCTGATTGTTGGAGGGCAGTTTGCTTTTGATAACACTAACAATGCTAATAGAACACAGTTTACGATTGCGGTTACCACAGATGGCACATCAGTTGAAGCCAGCTCGAATGATGATGTGCAATTTAAGATTGACGGTAATGACAGTGGTGCAATCACATTCAACAACGCATACAAGTTTCCAACTAGCGATGGTAGTGCCAATCAAGTCCTACAAACAGATGGTAATGGGTCTCTATCATTTGCTACAGTTTCTACTGGTAGTGCTTACACCGCTGGCAGCGGACTAACACTAGCCGGTACACAATTCAATGTATATGGTGGTAGCGGTAATTTTGAATATTTAGAACTACAAACAGATAATACAACCATCCCTAAAATTAAGTTTACGGGATCTGGGGTTACAGACACCCCAATCAACTTAGAAGTCGCCTCTAGTTTTGAGAGCGCTACGGGTTCTGGATCTGCCCTCTTGTTTCAAGGAACTCAAGGTCAATTATTCTCAATCACAGACAATCTTTCCAGTGGTACAATCTTTAGTGTTTCTGACATTACTGGTTTGCCAATGCTTGAGATTGATGCTTCAGGTCATGTACAAATTGGTGAGTTTGCAGATGATATAACATTACATCAGGCAGTTCTTTTATCTGGTGGTGTACCCTCGTCTACTACTAATAAATTATACAATAATGCTGGAGATTTGTACTGGGATGGGAATCCGTTAGTTGAATTACCGAATGGCGGTCTTGAAAGTCAAATATTATATAAAGTTAGTGATGCTTCTAATGAGCTTGCGTGGATTGATAACTATGCAACGGAGCTTCGCGAACTGGTAAAAAATGACACAGGTAGCGATATTCTTAAAGGTACTGCTGTTATGGCGACCGGTGCCGTTGGAGATAGGATTCAAGTCGCCCCCGCCACGGCAGATGGAAGTGTAGAAGCTAGATACATGCTTGGTATAGCTTCTGAAGACATAACAAACTCCACAGAGGGCTATGTCACTTTAGTTGGACCAATAAAAGGTGTTAATACTGGCAGCTATACAGTTGGTACTGTTTTGTGGTTGGACCCAGATAATGACGGTGAATTAACCACAACGCAACCCTCTTCGCCAAACCTACAAATGAGTGTTGCTATTGTAACAAGTAGTAATGCTAGTAGTGGTAGAATATTCGTCAGGATGTGGGAGCAACAGCCCGGACTTCATGAATTACACGATGTAAATGTTGATGTTGGACTGGCTAGTGGTGATTTGATTGCCTATAATAGTTCTAATTCTACTTGGGAAAATATAACAAACCCAAGTGGGTATTTTGAATCCCGCATAGATGCTGCTGACGCTCAAATAGTTGCTGTTTCTGGGTATGCTGAAGATTATGTTGATGGAAATCTTTTACAGGCAACTGGTGTTAGCGGAATTGATATTACTAATGTTGGTAGCACAGCTTATTTTAGCGCCGGTTCTTTATCTGGATATTTTGAATCTCGCGTAGATACAAACGAAACCAATATCGCCCTAAAAGCAAATATAGCAAGTCCTACATTTACGGGAACTCCAGCAGCACCTACGGCAAGTGCTGGTACAAATACTACACAAATTGCTACAACCGCCTTTGTTTCAACTGCTGTTGCTAATCTCGTAGACAGTGCGCCAACAACGCTAGATACCCTTAACGAACTAGCTGCCGCTCTTGGTGATGATGCTAACTTTAGCACAACTGTTACAAATAGCATTGCTACAAAACTCGCCAATGTTGTTGAGGATACAACCCCGCAGCTTGGCGGTACGCTTGATGCCAACGGTAATACTATCGACATGGGAACCTACGTCATAACTGACGCCAAGGTTGGTCAGTGGGATACCGCTTATGGGTGGGGCGATCATGGAAGTGCTGGATATTTAACTGCTCACCCAACAATCTCTGCCGCATCGTCTTCTGACAACAGCGGTAGAACATACATACAAGATATTACTTTAGATAGTAATGGTCATGTTACGGGTCTTGCTACTGCCACAGAAACAGTAACAGATACAACTTATACTGCCGGTGTTGGTGTTACCTTGACAGGTACTACATTTGATGTAAATGTTAGTGCCACAACACAGACCGTTACTGCTAATACAGTTAGCGCCACAAGCAGTAGAACTTATGCAGTTCAGGTAAATGCTAGTGATGAACTTGTGGTTAATGTTCCTTGGACAGATACAGATACAAATACTCAATTATCACAAGAGCAAGTTGAAGATTTTGCTGGTAATTTGATTGCTACTGGCGGCACAAAAACGGGTATTACTGTTACATATCAAGATAGTACTAATGATGTTGATTTTGTTGTTGGTGGACTTACAACCACAGAAATTGCTGCGGCAACCCTTGTTACCTCTGCCGAAGGCATTGGTTCTAACGATAATGATACAACCATTCCAACATCTGCTGCTGTAAAGGCTTATGCTGACAGTGTGGGTGGTGGTGGTGGAACTCCGGGAGGATCTAATACTCAAATTCAATTCAACGATGGTGGAAGTTTTGGCGGTGATGCAGATTTAGTTTGGAATAAGACAACAAACGCGCTTACCATTACTGGCTCTCTTAATGCCACGACCAAGAGCTTCCTTATCGACCACCCATCTAAAGAGGGTATGAAACTTCAGTACGCCTCTTTGGAGGGTCCAGAAAACGGTGTTTATGTTAGAGGAACCACGAAGGACAACTTTATTACGCTACCAAGTTATTGGCGCGATCTTGTACATAACAGTTCTATTACGGTAACTTTAACTCCAGTAGGATCATTCCAGCCCTTGTTTGTTGAGTCCAAGAGCAATCGCGAAATTATTGTGGGCGGCGTTTGCGGTTACTATGATTATGTAGTATACGGCGAGCGTAAGGACGTTGAAAAACTGGAGGTTGAGTGGTAATGGGAGTAGGATATAATCCAAGGATTGTTACAGACGGACTAGTTCTTTGTTTGGACGCTGCTAACCCAAGAAGCGCCCCAACAACAACAATTGAATCAGCAGTAGTTAGTTCTGTTACTGGTTCTGGCCCTTCGTACAATGTGGTTTATACAACTAATGTTTCTGCCGCTCGCGTTGGCGACAAGGTAAATGTAGAGAAAAGAGAGGCGGGCGCTGGAACCAGCAGTACTGTCCTGTCTACATACACTTATGAAATTACCGGTCTTGATCGTTCGTTGAATCAGTTGACACTAACCTATGAGTCTGATACGGGGAGTCTTGGGGATGATTCTCCTGCCGACCTTCCTTCTGGCGGTGGTTCTTCTGGTTCGCCAGAGATTGCGCCACACGATATTGTTAGTTTGTGGATTGATATGAAGGGTGGCAATAACGGCACGCCAACAAATGGCCCTACGTTTAGCGGTGATAATGGTGGGAGTTTAGTTTTTGATGGGGCTAATGACTATATTAATGTTGGCAATAATTCTGATTTACAAATCACGTCAGAGATTACACTTTCAGCGTGGATTAAAGGTTCGCCCCAATCAAACAGGGGTATTGCTGGTAAATATTCTGCAACGGCTGCACAGCGTGGTTATTTAATTGCTACACAGCAGGCGTCTCCGCACAACAAAATTACTTGGTATTACCAAAGAGTTACTAATTCGTTTAATGTTGGAGATAGCGTTACTTCTTCCCTAAATGTTTTAGATAGTAATTGGCATTTTATTCTATGTACATTTACACCTTCTGTTAGTGCTAAAATATATATCGACGGAGAATTAAACGCTACTGACACAGTTGACATACAATCCGCAATCGCAAACAATTCAACGAGGTTTGATATTGGCATACATGACCAATCGACGGCTACATCCTTCAATGGAAACATATCGAATGTCTCCGTTTACAACCGCGCCCTATCCGCTAAAGAAGTCCTCCAAAATTACGAAGCCACCAAAGGGAGGTACGCATAATGGGTATCGCATACGGAACTACGACGCTTCATCAAGCAACTAAAGGTATCGTTCAAGACGGACTGGTTTTGAATTTGGATGCGGGCGTCAGGGGGTCTGTTGATGGATCTTCATGGAAAGCATTAACAGGAGGTGATCTAACTTTAATAAATGGACCTTCTTTCAGTAAAGAGAATGGTGGAACATTAGTGCTAGACGGTACAAATGATTACGCTACGTGTGTTGTTCAAAATTTAAGCTCAACACAAATATCGTTCTGTTTTATGTTTAAGGGGACTTATGCAAATTCCGTATCAAGAATTCAAAGTAATAGCTCTAACTATATAGTTCCCTATTATGGCGACGGTCGTTTTTTAATAAATGGCACGTCTTCACCCCCTCAAGATTCCAGTTCAATAGTTGAGGATGGCGACTGGCATCATGTTGCTTGTGTTTACCATAAGGATAATTTTTTTGGCATGTATGTAGACGGTTCTCTTTTATCAACCAGTACTTCTTACGCTGTAAATATCTTATCTACTGAATTTACTAGTAAATTTTTTACGTATAATGGTAGCAGTGAATTTACAAATGGTAAGGTTCCAGTCGCTCAAATATATAATCGCGCGCTATCCGCCGCAGAAGTTTTACAAAATTTTAACGCCGTAAGGCACAGATTCGGAATATAGGAGAAAGATATGACACACAGTGCATTTGATCACAGACATTACGTGGTAATTTCAGCGGACGACGTGCCGCTAATTGATTTTAGTCAGGTTATGGAAACGTCTGCTGATACCTTGAGGTTCAGTGTAGACGGCACCTTGACCTTTGTTAAGTATGAGGGCGACATGCCTTCAAGTGTAACGGCTTGCCCCAGCAAGAGTCAAGAATACTCGCACGACGAGATTCTGGCAATTCTTAATGCGGAAGATCAAGTCTGGTGGGAGCCAATGACGGAGGAAATACCGTAATGGGTTTGGGTCACAGTCCTCGTATTGTTACAGACGGTTTAGTTCTGTGCTTAGATGCGGCTAACGCTAGAAGTTATCCGGGTACGGGGACTACGTGGACTGACCGCTCTGGAAACGGGAATGACGGAACTTTGACCAATGGACCGACTTTTGATAGTGATAATGGTGGTATTTTAAGTTTTGATGGTACTAATGAAAATCTAACAATACCAAGCGTTACATTTAATTCCATAGAGCTATGGTGTTATAGAACTCAAACGTTTAGTAATTGGCATTATCTTTTTGACGCTAGAGGTGGCATGTCACAAGGCTGGTTTGCCAATGGTAGTATAGGTAGTAACTGGGCTTCTAATATGTATAAAAATGGAGAACTCGTCTCTAGGGCGATGCCGCCACAAAACGAATGGACCCATTTGTACATATATACAAATAACGCAACATCGTATACTGACGATATAACATTTTTTTCTAGATATTCTAATATTGAGTATCTTGGAGTTGATGTGTCTCAAATAAAAATATATAACAAACTGCTCACTGCTGACGAAGTAAGGCAGAACTACGAAGCAACAAAAGGGAGGTACGAATAATGGGATGCAGTTCTGGTCCTGATGTTGTCGAAGACGGCCTTGTGTTGTGTTTAGATGCTGCGTCAAAACGCAGTTATAGTGGTAGCGGTACGACTTGGATTGATACGGTTGGTGGTAATAATGGTACGTTGACTAACGGGCCGACGTTTGATTCTGGAAATGGTGGCAGTATAGTTTTTGATGGCACTGATGATTATATAGACATAGAAGACTCAGTAGCGGATTTACTGACGAATGGATACAATTTTACATTTTCTACATTTTCTAATTTAACATCTTTAGCTGGTTACGGAAGCGTATTACTTGGAATGTCTAACGGCGGCACTAAAGCGTATTTTCAAGTTCAGTCAGCTTCTTGGTACTTTGGAACGGCTAACCCTAGTAACTATGCCTCTGGTAGTTATAGTTTTCCTACTAACATCCCAGCATTAATTACTTTTGTTCAAAATTCTAGTAATATTTACTTTTATGTAAATGACTTGCTTATAGGAAGTTCTACCAGTAGAATTAGCGACTTTTCTGTTTACAGCGGCATTAGATTTGGGGCGTATGTTTCTAGCGGGTGGGAACACACAGGAAAGACTTATACTGTATACCTTTACAACCGCGCACTCACGGCTGATGAAGTCAGACGAAACTACCTATCGACCAAGGAGAGATATCAATGAGTTTATCACATTCTCCCCAGATTGTTACTGATGGATTGGTGCTGTGTCTTGATGCGGCAAACGGTAGAAGTTATCCGAAGACCGGAACCACATGGACTGACGTATCTTCAACCAGAACGGCAAAAACCTATTCCTTCACTTTGTATAACGGTGCTTCTTTTGATAGCGCTAATAGGGGCGGCATTGTTTTCGACGGCACAAATGACTATGCTGAGTTCAATGGCGGACTACACGATGAGTTTACCACAGAAGAAGTAACGGTCTGTTCGTTTTGTCAGATTGGCGCTGACGTTTATAAAAACTCACTATTCACATTTTATGGCTCCACCGGAGATAATAACTTTTCTTGGCACACATTTTTTCTCCCCTGTTATAGACTGTCTGGTTCTGCAAACAATGGTGTAGAGCAATTATTTTGGAATAATACAAGTGGATGGGAAGGTGGTAGTAATAGTGTTTCAGATTTTGACATAGATAAATGGTATTTTCTTTGCTGGACAATTTCTGGTACAACATTAAAGTTTTATAGTGATGGAGTTCATCACGGTACTGCCACACTAACTAATTCTACAAATGGTAAATTTAATCCCAGAAACGAAATGGCGCGTATCGCCAGAGCTGCTTCTTCTGGAGAGTATGGTAACGGAAAAATAGCAAATATATTTATATATAATAGAGCATTAGAAGATAGTGAAATTCTCAAAAACTACCTTCAGATAAAAAAGAGGTATAAATAATGGGCATTAAAGCAGGTCCAAATATCAGCAAGGCATCGCTTATCTTCTCTATGGACGGCGCCTCTCCGCGAGCATTTAATAGTGCTACCAACGAGGTAGAAGATAGCGCCAGAGGTCGTAACAGAAAAAGAAGACGTAAATGTAATATCAATGGTGGTTCTGGTCGCGACAAATCCAAAGGGCGCGGTTCGTTTTCTATGGATGGCAGTGATGATTATATGTCGCTTGGCGATGATGATGAATTGTCGGCATTTTCCCAGTTCTCCATCTGCGCATGGATATACCCAACCACAAGTGCGAATTTCTGGGTTGTAAGTAAAGGTATAAATGGGGACGATGAAGATGACAGTGAGTTTGGTCTTTATCTAAACGGCGACGGAAAAGCAGAAGTTATTATTTATGATGAAAGTGAAGATAGATTCACTAGAAGTACGTGCGCTAATGCCCTTGCCGCTAACAAGTGGCATTTTGTTTCTGCCACATTTGACGGCAGCAATCTGCGCGTTTCCTCAAATATAGATGACAAGGGCGCGACCCAAGCAAGTACGGTTGTTATTGAAGACGGCGGATCACAAATCTATATTGGTAGAAGTCACGGAACAGAATCCACTGATTTTGCCAATGGTTTTATTGGTGCTGTTTATATTTACGACGAAGGAATTACCGAAACTGACATTTATAATCTTTATGTAAATACTAAATCTAGATTTAAAGATGTTGCTGCTAGAGTTCAGGGTACGGGAACCGGAGAAGAAGACGTTATTGTTACGGCATTTGAGTACACGACTAACCCTACTTCTGGCTTTACGATTACTAACTATTACGATGGTACCCCTCCCACCGTTGATTATACGATAGATTGGGGTGACGGAACTACGGAAAATTTCACAACAATAACTAACCCGAATCATACCTATAGTGACGGACTTTCAATTTCTAGAACAGTTAAGATTACAGGCGCTTACGCTGGAATAATGCTCTCGCCGTTAAAAAGTCTTGCTAGTATAACAAAATTTGGAAATTGGGCGCCTACAAGTTTGTATCGACTATTTCTTCTCGACAGGAGAGCTGGCAGTGATTATCCATCAAATATAGGCGACTGGGATGTTAGTACCGTTACTAGTTTTAAACAAATGTTTTATAGAGCGACCTATTTTAATTCTGATATTTCTGGTTGGGATGTTAGCGCCGCAACTGACATGACGGGTATGTTTTTTCTCGTTAGTTCTTTTAATCAAAACATCGGTTCGTGGGATACAAGCAATGTAACAACCTTCTACCAAATGTTTAGAGGTGCTAGCTCTTTCAATCAAAACATCGGTTCGTGGGATACGAGCAGTGTGACGGTTATGACACAAATGCTTGCAAATACTACCTCGTTTAACCAAAATATCGGTTCGTGGGATACGAGCAGTGTGACGACTATGGGTGCTATGTTTTCTTATGCTACTTCATTTAATCAAAACATTGGTTCTTGGAACACTAGCAACGTAACAAACTTCCAAAATATGTTTCAAGCTGCTAGCTCTTTCAATCAAAACATCGGTTCGTGGAATACGAGCAACGTAACAAGCTTCCGAGGTATGTTTTATCTAGCTAATTCTTTCAATCAAGACCTCAGTAATTGGGACTTTACAGGTATAAACACCACCAACGGATTAGATAATTTCGGCAACGGTGCTAATTTCTCAACAACCAATTATAATAGATTATTAATAAGATGGGACGATCAGGAAAATAATATACCAGATGGTATGACTGTAAATATGGGGTCGTCAACCTACAGTGGTGATGACGCTAGTGATGCTAGAGCAGACTTAATTGATGATAACAACTGGACATTTGTAGATGGAGGATCAGCATAATGCAAGAATTATCAAAACCAGAAACAAAACAATATTTCTTTATTGCGGGTGTTAGTGGTGTTATGTTAGAGGGAGAGTTACTTCCAAATCAAGTATTATCCACTAATAGTCAAAATATAATATATAATGACGGTAATAGACTAAATATTATTCCTAATATGGAATCGGAGATTGGTCCACAGACGGCATTTAATGATTTATTAACAAAAGATGTTGACGATGGTGTAAATAGTGTATATTCTTGGGGTAGAGGTTTAAAGCAGGATGAAACCTTCTTTATTTTTGCGGATCAGTCTGTGGCAGAACCTCTTTCGCGGGCGCTATATTCTGTTGTAAATCCGGGGCAGGATGGTATGTATGCTAGAGTTTACCACCATCCCAATGGTGAAGCAGAGTACAGTGTTATGGAATTTAGAAAGAGTGATGTTGTACCAATTGCCCTTGGTGCTGATGGAACCCCACTGGGGGATGCGTTGGCAATTACCGTAGAAGAAGGTGCGCTAACACAACAAGAAGTTGATAATATTGTAGGGGCGATTTCAGCTTATGCTGGACAAGAAATTAATTTAGTAGATTTTATTCCTGCTTCGTGGGCAGATAAACAAATAGATGAACAAACCGCTATAGACTTAGGATACAACGTATAAACGGAGAGAAAAATGGCACAAGATATTCTAATAACACCGTCAACTAATGACCCGCAAATATTATTTCGTGGTAGTGGAGCTATTGATACTGCCGTGGAGTTAAACGTAATGTCTAGTTACCAAAGTGCCACTGGGTCTGGAACCGCTTTGCTATTTGAGGGCGAAGAGGGTCTGTTGTTTGGCGTTACGGACAACCTATCTAGCGGTACTATATTTAGCGTTGCAGATATTACAGGTCTTCCTGCTCTAGAGTATAATGCAGACGGAGAACTGAAACTTGGAGAATATGCTCAAAATATAGTTTCGTACCGTGGTATAAAAAGTCCTATTGAATCCAATACTGATGGGGCGACTGTTACATTTGATTTAGATGTATCAAATACTCACACTGTAACGCTTGGTGGCAATAGAACACTAGCGCTGTCAAACGCAGATGTTGGTCAAAAGTTTATTATCAGACTTGTTCAAGACGGTACGGGTAGTCGCACAGTAACTTGGTTTAGCACAATCAAGTGGCCCGGAGGGGTTACTCCAACATTAACAACCACAGCAAACAAAACTGATGTTTTTGGATTTATTTGTACGTCTGCAAATAATTACGATGGATTTGTAGTAGGATATAATTTATAATGAATCAGTCATACTATGTAGTAATTTCTTCAATTTCAGTCAGTTCCGTTAGCGGGTCTGGCCCTAGTTATAATGTGACCTATTTTTCAGATCCTTCGGCAGCAAAGATAGGTGATAAAGTAATTGTAGAAAAAAGAGATGCCGGAGCGGGTGCCGGAAGTACAATTCTCTCAACATATACATACATAGTAACCGCTACTAATTATTTATCTTACCAATTAACTTTAAAATATGAATATGATACGGCAGGACTTGGTGACGACTCTCCGGCAGATTTGTATTCCGGTGGCGGTTCTTCTGGTTCTCCTCAGATTGCGCCTCATAAAGTTGTCAGACTTACTGCCCCATTTGTTATGTTTTCGGAGCTTTTATGAAAAAATGTATTTGTAAAAATCACGGATATTGTGAGTATTACAAACAGGAAATGACTTTTAATCCTCCAAATTGGCAGTGGTGTCAAAGTGCCACAGAAGATCAAAGGATAAAATATAAGATGGACTGTCAAAAAAAACATGAAAGAAGGCAATCATATCTTGCTGGCGAATATGTAACTACAGCGCGTATGATAGAAGATTGTAAAAATCTATTGCTCCCACAGGTTTATGGCTTGAATCTCAAGGGTATTCTTGGTGTTCCGAGATCTGGTATGCTTCCCGCCAGTATGCTTGCTATGTGGTTAAATATACCATTGTACTATCTAGATGAAGAAAACAACTTAAAAATTCTAACCGGCGCAACAGAATTTGGTGGCGTTAGAATGAGAGATCATAAATCCATAGATGGCAAACTTCTAGTAGTAGATGATACTATTTATGCGGGTAGAGCTATGAATCTTATCAAAGAAAGATTGCCAGATGATATTCTCTTTGCGACAATCTATCTCAGACCAGAAGCAGAGAGTAGACCAGATTTCTTTGCAAGAGAACTTCCATCTCCTCATTTGCTTGAGTGGAACTTGTTTAATTGTACTTACATAGAGCAAGCAATATTAGATTTTGATGGAATATTTTCTCCTAATGTTCCAATACCGGTTTGTGAGGATGAGCCTAAGTATATTGAATTTATAAAAAATGTAAAACCATTTCCTCATAGAATACCAAAAACTCACTGTATGGGAATCGCCACTGGTAGACTTGAAAAATACAGAGATATAACAGAGAAATGGTTAGAGGATAATGGTATAAGCTATGGATTCTTGAAAATGTTTCCCACAGAAAGGGAAGAAGAAAGAAATAGAAATCACGCAGAAGAAGTCTCCACTTTCAAAGCTAAGATATTTTCTGAATCTGATGCTAAGTTTTTTATAGAAAGTGAAGTACCAGAAGCTGTAAAAATTAGACAAAAAAGCGGCAAGTTGGTTATATGTCCAGACGAGAGGTTGCTATGATTTATTTGCCAAAACGTGCAGTATTTATTCACATACCTAGAACCGCAGGTAATTCAATTACAAACGCGATAGCGTCTGCATGTGCTGGAAATAATTATGATATATTTATTGGCACTGGCGCTCATAGTGTGGAACACTGGTCGCATGTCGCCAGACACAGTACCGCCAGTAGGTTGAAAAAATTTATAACAGAATGGGATGATATATTTAAATTTGCTATAGTTAGACCAGAAGAAGATAGGTTAAATAGCATAAAAAGATTGGTTCAAAGAGATATAGAAAGAAAAGTTCACGAATTGGATATCTGTGCGGAGGGTTGGAGAAGAGTCTTAATGTCTGAAGACAAACAGTGGTACTGGGATCTTATGACAGAACAAGACACAGACCATTACACTAAAGGTCTAGATGGCGAGGATCTTGGTGTTGAGTTGTTTGACTATAATAGACTTGATGAATTATGGCCTGAAATTTGCGCTAAATGTCAATTGCCAACAATACCTCTGCCTCATCTAAACAAGGTAGAGAAATGAAAGTAGAAGCATATGTTTTAAATACCTATGACGAGTTTGAAGATTGGCACAGGACATCACTGACTAGTCTAAATAGATATTTTACAAAACATGGAATTACTCTTAAAGTAATGACCAAGGATGATTATTATGTTAGACAAATGCTTGATCACAATATAGACCACCACCCCTTTCTTCGTAAATTCTTGAGGGTTTACTCTTTTTTAAACTCTGGCGCAGATGTTGGAATATTTATCGACTTAGATACCGTGGTTCTAAAATTAGAAAAAGATATAAAGGAATTATTATCCACAGAAAAAAATTTTATGCATTGGCGCATGATTGATTTTGGGGAGCATCAAGACAGGCCGTGGTTGAAGATCAAGACAGATATAATGAAAGGGTATTTCGGAGAAGACGAAGGTCAGTTCATCAATACCGACACAGGATTCGCAGCCTACACTAGAGAGTTCTGTGAAAATATGATTCAATATTTAAACTCTATAGATTTAGACATTAGAACAAAAAGCGGTCAACTGCACTGCCAGTCCCTTGATATATTTCACGGCAAGGACAGAAGAATAATAAATGACGAACATCTCCTAACATTCTTTATGCAGAAAGATAAAAATTACGAAAAGTACATTGTAGAACCTCCATGCGACTTTATGGGTAAATATCCAAACAATAAAATATGCTCATCAACCTATAACATAGGCGACTCGCTTTATCCTTCAGACCCAGATTTTCACAATCTACCAACATGGTCGATGCAGAGATTATGTAAGCACGATTGTATATTTCACCATTTGTTAGGCTGGAAGATGTCTAAGATATTAGTGCCATATTTTGTAGAGGTGTTTAAGAAATGATACTTTATACTGGTGGTACGTTTGATCTTTTTCATTATGGACATATGGAATTCTTAAAAGCTTGTAAAAAAATATCTACTAAGGTGGTTGTTTCTTTAAACACAGACGCTTTTGTTGAATCCTACAAGGGTAGTGTTCCCATCTTACAGTATTGGCAAAGACAAGCAAGTATAAATAATTATGACAACGAGATTGATGTAATAGAAAACACAGGGGGCGCTGACAGTAAACCCGCAATACTTTCTGTAAAACCAGACATAATAGCAATAGGCGACGACTGGTGTTGTAGGGATTACTACAAACAGATGGGTTTTACGAGAGAGTGGTTACGAGAACAAAACATACTGTTAGTTTATATACCCTACACCAAAGAAATATCTACCTCAAAAATAAAAGAAAAAATATTTAAAATAGTGTATAAGTAGTTAGGAAAAGTCCATAAAAATAATTTATTAGGAGAAAATACAATGGCTCAGTTTTCAGTAGAAATCGCAGATCAAGATGTGACAAGGGTTTTGAACTCACTAGCCGTTAATTACGGTAGGCCAGAACAAGTACCTAATCCAGATTTTGATGATAGCCAAGAAGAAAGTGATACCAACGTTAGAATGATAGATAACCCAGAAACGATAGCTCAGTTTGGCAACAGGATGGTTAGACAGTTTTTGGCGCAAAATGTGAAAGCATACGAGGTTAGAGTTGCCAAGCAGCAAGCTGCTGATGATTTGAATACAGATGTCACCATTAACGACCCAGCTGTATAATGATTCCCGGAGAGTGCTATAACGAATTCCCGATTTCTACATCTCGTGAAATGACGGAAACCTATAATGGCGATACTATTGAATATTCAGTGTTTATTAAAAAACAGCTGAATGAAGATTTATTTATTGAACAAGAAAAAGAATTAGAAGTTTATATAGAACAACAAGCAGATTTTACACTGGAAAACTAAATGCCTAGTGAAATACATCAAAACGACATTGGAACTAGATTCCTAATGACAGTAAAAGATGGCTCTGATTTAGTAAATATATCAGGAGCCTTGTCGTTGAGGGTGGACATTAGGAAGCCAAGCGACACTATTATTAATAGATCAGCTCTTAGGCTTGACGACGGAAGCGCTTTATCGGGTGTTATGTATTACGATACAGTGTCAGGAGATTTAGATGAAATTGGTAATTACAAACTCCAAGGTTTAGTTACATTACCCAGCGGGACATACCATACGGATATTCACACTTTTAAAGTACACTGCAATCTATAGAGGTAATTATGTCTTGGCAAGGTCAAATGACTACCGTGGTTCGTCATCTAATTAACGATGTAGATCCAAGTGCTTACAAATTTACTGATAATCGACTTGAAACATCTATACTAGTAGCTGCTCAACTTGTTATTTCAGAGACTTATTTTGATAACCCATACACTATAAATGTAGAGGCTTGTAAATTATCTCCAGACCCAACAGATAGCGATACAAAAGATAATGATTTTATAGCATTAGCTTGTTTGAAAACTGCATGTATAATACTTGGCGGTGATATTAGAAGCGAGTCTGGAAATGCTATTTCTATTAAAGATGGCCCTTCTGCTATTGACCTAAGAGGTGTTACTCAAACTTTAACTTTACTATATAAAGATATGTGCGAAAAGTACGACAATATGTTATTTGCGTATGAATCTGGCGAGTCTTCAAACATCGGCCAAGCTATTCTTGGTCCGTACTCTCCTGGTTCTGATTTAATCACAAGAAACGGCATAGATCATAGATCTGGCGGATATTTAAATTATTAGGAGATTATAAATGCCTACGATTCAAGATTCTGGAGCAATATTAACTAGCATCGGTGAAGATTTAGCCGATAATAATGCCGGTTTAATTAGCGCGCTAGATGTAAGACATAATATGGAGGATACGGTTGCCTCTATTCCACACATCGTTTCTTTGAGCGATACTAAAAATACATACTATTTTAGAAATGACGTTTTAGTTTCTGGTGACGCTAATTCTATAGACGGTGGCGCAGCAGATAAAAAGTTTATCACAGAAGGTGGTATACAATTTCCAAACACTCCAGTTGTTCACGCTGACTTGGATAATAATACTCAGGTTGAGCCTTTTCCGGGCGTTGGAAGGTTAGATCACGGTCAATTAAAAGCGTCGTCATTACAAGATGACGATCACGAGCAGTACTTAATTAGAACTGGATTAAGAGGTATGACTGGGAACTTCTGGACATACAACTCTAATGGCCCCCATTGGATTGGCCCTTCTGGAAATAACAATGAAGGTATTCAATTTACTTACGACTCTGATGACAAAGTTATAGCTAATGTTAAAAACAGGTTTGTTTACGCTGACGGATCTACAAACTCAGACATTAATGGGTCTGGAACCGCAAAGGGGCTTGCAAGAGCTTGGTGTCATTTTGACGCAAGTGGAACCCCAGAAGGTTTACCTGTAGTAAAATCTTCGTTTAATATAGATGCCATTGAAAGGGTTGCCTCTGGTGTTATTAAACTTACATTCACTAGCGGTACATTTGGTGATAATAATTATGTTGCAATTGGTAATAGTAACGCTAACACGGCAGCTTCAACTTATGACACTTTTGATGTTAACACTGTTGGCTTGATGCTTAGACAGGGTGACGATATGAACACCCTAAGAAGTATCCATTTTGTAATTAGAAGTGACGACAACGATTATGTTGACGCAGAATTAAATGATTTTGTAGCTTACGGCTTAGGTCCAAATGTAATAGCAGATACTTCACCGACAGCAACTAATATTGGTGGATAAAGGTTTAAAAAATGAAAGATATTCTACTTTACGATAGAATCAAAGAAACGTCGCATATTACAGGCGCATCTGATATTATACTAGAAGGTGCAGTTGCTGGGTTTAGTGCTTTCGTTGATTACCTATCTGTAGATGACTATACATTTTATGCAATTACTGATGGGTCAAAATATGAGGTTGGTTCTGGTCTTTTGTATTATGATGTCAGCGATTCTTATTACAAATTAACTAGAAACGCCGTTCGATCCTCTGAATCAGATAACTCTATAGTTAGCTTCTCAAACAACGGCATTAAAGAGGTTTATGCAACATATCCTGGCGCCTTTGCTGTCGTTTCTAATCCCTTAGATACACCTCAATTAAGTAGAGAAAGTGGAATCACTTACTGGTCTGGACCTCAAACTTTAGACAGTGATAGAGAATTAGTTTGGGATAATACAAATAGACGACTAGGTATTAATACAAATGCTCCAACTGCTGCGCTGGAAATTGGTGGAGACAACATAACGTCTGAGTTGAAAGTTTCTGGAATTTTACTTGGTACGTCTGGTGTAAATTTTATAAATCCTAAAGTCGGATACTTTGCGGGAAGACAGCAAGAACCATTCCTTAGAAATTCCTTGTGCGAAGATACTAGTGGCATCTTGGAACTCTCTGGGGATGTAGATCAGATAATTTGCTTTAAACCTCAAACTGCTGGTACATTTCTCGGAGTACCTTCTGGTGAATGTCCAGACAGTTGTGGTAATAACCATCCAATATTTAAAACATTAGAGGTAGAAGATATACCTAATTTATCTGGTTTGTATGTTACTCAAGATCAACATGCTGATAAAAAATCTGGAAACATCGCTTTTTACAAAGATGAAAAACATATTACGTTCTCAGATTCGCTAAGATTAGATACATCTACAGCGCCAGACGAACTTCATGTAAGTGGTACAATTAAAGTTTATGATGAACTAATTGCAAATAGTGGTGTTGGGACATTTATGGACAACACAATCGTTAACAATAACGGACTGTTGGTTGTTCCTACTTTGGACACAGTGCCGGATGTTATTAGTTCAATTTCAGCAGCTAATGTTGGAGCGATAGCTTTTGCGAGCAATGATAGTTATATTATGATAGCCAACGGTTTAAGTTGGGTAAGTGGTCAATTAAACTAATTCGGAGATAAAAATGTCAGATGTCTTAAAACCAGTAATTGGTGCCAATCCGATCAAGAATGGCTCAATTATAACATATCAAAATAAGACTGGAGAATTTTCTAAAAGAGATCCAGACTTGAACCAATTTGTTCCATCTGGTACGTTACATACTAGATTGGAAACTAGATTTGATGACGTTAGATACTACACCGGCGATACACCAAATTAAAGTTAATTATGCCAATTACAATTCCTCAAAGCGTATTTAATAAATACTATGACGTGGTTGACTCTACATTTAATATATTCGGAGTCACCTGCCAGTTAGTATATATTGAAAAGATAGAGGTTATTGACAATAGTTATGATAATATACCGGATAATAGATCTGTGAATCCGCACAGACGACCTAATGGAAATTATAAAAGAAATAATAAGACTATCAAAGAAGTAGAAAAGACCGAAGACATTAAAATAAAAGTATATTGGAATAGGAAGGATTGGACAAAAGTGGGTGGTAATATTGTTACGCCAGACAATGGTATACAAACGATATTTTTCGCTACAGACCTTCCTAAGTTTCAAAAAGCAAAAGAATTAATTGTTCACAAGGCGATAAAAGAAAGCAAAGAATCTCGTTTCCAAATGATGGGTGAGCCATTCCCGATGGGGATCGGTCTATCTAGATATTACGGTTGTTTTTGGGAAAGAGTATGATTACTTTAAAACTTACAGACCCAATAGTAAAAATAGACAAAGATATTAGAAATGCCCTCGTTTCTAAATTAAATAAACTTTTGTTTAAGAATCAGGGCGCACTGGTTGATAGAATGAGAAGCGAAATTGAAGATTGGATTATGGTTCAACCGGAAATTGTTAGCTTGTTAAATAGAGGTATTCCATATAGTTTACACTCTTTGTTTGGGTTGAGATATGGAAAAGAAAAAGATATTGTTAAAATATTAGTAAGCGCTGTTGCCAATTCAACGCGAGTTTCCTTTACTAAATTGGATAGTAATTTTAGAGGCGGGTTAACATTTTACATACAGCCATCTGACTTTCAAAATTTGCTAGGATTACCAGAAGGACATATATTAACTGGAAATGGTTCTGATTTACACTGGTTAGATTGGCTTTTAACCAAAGGTGATTCGGTTGTCGTGTCTGGTTATAGATACGACCCTACTGGTGGTAGAGGTAGATCTGGTGGCGGTATCATGATTGGCGGTGGTTATTTTAGGGTTTCACCTCAATTTTCAGGTACTATAAGCGACAACTTTGTGACAAGAGCTTTAGAAAATAAAGAAAAAGAAATAAGTTTGATAATGTCGGAGGCTTTTAAATGAGTACTGGACTAAAAGGGTTTACAAACGTATTTCAATACACTCTTAACAACGACATTCTAGACGGACTAATTGAATTTTTTGATTGGGGTTTAATGGAAAAGGGTAACTACTTTAACGTTACGTTAAATGAAAGTTCCCCAAACGGAGAGGATTATAGTAGATTAAGAATGGTTGATGAACCAAGATTTGAAAAAGGACAAGCTTGGGAAGCGTTTCGTTCTAATTGGGTTTGGCAAACAGGTATTAACTTTTCTCCTTCGCCATTAACCGATAACAACGGTGGGTTTCCTGGGATAACTGGGATTTATGTCAATGATACATTTTATCCATATAATACTGTTGGTGACTATGCACATCATGTAGACTACCATAATGGTAGAATTGTTTTTGACAGCCCAATCCCAACGGGATCGAAAGTTCAAGCGGAATATAGTTATAAATGGATAAATGTAACCTATGCTTGCAATTTACCGTGGGTTAGGCAGATTCAGCAAAATTCAAATCAGCCAAATGCCAATTTTTTGGATGGTAAGGATTCTGATGTTCAAATACCTCAAGAATCAAAAGTTCAATTACCAACAATAGCTATTGAAATAGTACCCAGTAGAACATTCAAAGGTTATCAACTTGGAGGCGGTCAGTGGGTTTATACGGACGTGTTATTTCACTGTATTGCTGAAGATGAACTGACGCGAAATGCTCTAGTAGACATCGTGTCATTACAAAACGATAAGACTATAAATTTATTTAACACAAACAAAATACACGAAGAAGGTGGATATTCACTAGACTATCGAGGAACGCCTGTTTCTGGAGCTAAAGAATACCCCCAAGTAGTGCTATCTCAGGATTATAATGGAGGAAACCTTCGGCTGTCAAGTACGCAAGTTCAAGACATGATCGCTATAAATTCTAACATATATGGTGGCATTGTTCGCATGACTACAGAAGGAATAAAGACAAACATTTAATTTTTTAGTGTATAATTTAGTATAATTTAATCCACCGATAGGAGAGATTTTAATGGCGACTACAAATTTAAGTAATGATAGAGTTTTCTATGCGACCCAAGCTGTTGCTATTGCCCCTAGAGGCACAGCTCCAGATGTCTATGAAAAAATTCATGCTGCGCATGGTGTTCAAAGTATTGGTATCACAACCAACTTCAATCTAGAGCAGGTTTTTGAACTTGGTCAGCTTGAAATTTACGAAAACGTCGAAGGTATTCCAGACGTTGAAGTGACAATGGAAAAGGTTATTGACGGATATCCGCTTCTTTACCACATGGCGACCAAAGGCGCTGGCACTGCTGAAGATGAAGCTATTGCATCTGATGCTACAAGCAAGTTCTTGCCTAGATCGAAGAAAAGATGTGACGTGAGGCTTGGTATTTATGAAGAAGACGAAGGCAATAACGTTGGTAATTCTGCGCCTGGAAGTTCAAGCTCAAGCACAGCAGATAAGCAGTCTACTGAGGTATATCTATCCGGTATGTTTATCAATTCTATTAGCTACTCCATCCCTGTTGATGGGCCTGCTACTGAAAGTGTAACTCTTGTTGGCAACAACAAGCAGTGGCTACACAGCTCGCTTACCGCAGAAGAAAATGGTATTAAACCGTTTAGCGAGATGGCTTTGGTACACACAAACAATTACCCAGTTAGCGGCTTTAATGGTGATGACGAGCCTCTTGCTAGAACTTCTGGAAACGCTGCTGGAACTATTCATCCTAGCGGTGGTGTACAAAGACGTGAAGATGTGCTTATTTTCTTGTCTACACTTCCTCAGTCTATTCGCGGTGTTAACGGAACTGGGCAAGGCAACGGTAGCAGTGCTGGTACTGATCCGACCGGCGTTCCCCGTGTTCACATTCAAAGTTTCTCATGTAGTACCGACCTTGGTCGTGAAGATGTTCTTGAACTTGGTAGAAAGAATCCATACGCTAGAACAGCTAACTTCCCAGTTGAAGTTACTTGCGACATCGAAGCAATTACTGCAGAGGGCGATTTTGTTAACGCATTAGAGGACGGTGATCCAGAATTGTTCCTCACCAAAAACTCTGGTGAAAACACTCCAGACGAAACCATTAAATTGGTTCTTCGTGGAGGTGTTGTGTTTGACTTGGGAACAAGAAACAGACTCTCAAGTGTTTCTTACGGTGGAGGTGATGCTGGTGGAGGAAATGCTTCTTGTACCTACAGCTACACTAACTTTAACGTGTTTGAAATTAGACAGCACGAAAGCTTACTCGCAAGTGCAAACACTTATAAAGCTAATAACCTACTGTAAGTTGTTTTCAGGAATTTAAAGGACAATAACATGAACAATGAAAACTCCCGTGATGAGGTTCTGTATGGACTTTTCTGAGCGGGAGTTTTTAGTTTTTAGGATAAGGTCTGGTACGTACAAGGTGCCTTACAAGAATTTTAACGTTAAAATTTTTACACCTACAATAGAAGATGAACTTGAAGCTTGCGAGGTTTATGATCGGTCTTATTACGAAGCACTAAACGACGACATAATGACGGAAGAAGAGTGTTTTGAGTGGATGATAGAAGAGCGTTTATGGACATACGAACAAGATAAAGATATTGAATTATTAAAAAAGAAGATAGAAGATTTAAAAGTTAAGGTATTTGAAAACTTTAATAATTCAAAACTAAGGGAGGCTGGAAGGGCGTATTTAAGAGCCACAGAAAGTGGCTTATCCGAATTAATGTCTATTAAGAATAATTTTTTCGGAAATACCTGCGAAGGAATTGCTCAGTTTGACAAAAGTATACACTTGATACAAAACTGTAGTTTTATTGGAGGTGAGAAAATTGACCCAGAGTTAATTAGCATGAATGATTTATTGAATAAATATTATGCGCAAATACTAAAAGAAAAGGATTCTAGAGAGTTAGCAAGAAACGAACCTTGGAGGTCAATTTGGTCTTTAAGGTCTAGCAATACATTTGACTTATTTAGTAATAAAGGAAGAGAGCTATCTATAGACCAAAAAAATCTATTAGTTTGGTCAAAAATGTATGACAATATTCAAGAATCAATGGATTGCCCTACAGAAAAAGTTATTGAAGATGACGATGCACTCGACGGTTGGTTTATACATCAAAGAAGAAAAAATGAAAGAGACAAAGCCGTTGGTCAAATGGATGAATCGCTCAAAAATGAAAAAATTAGAAACTCTCAAGAGATCTTAGTCTTTACGGACAACAGCACAGACGCTAATACTATTCATGAGATGAATTCGCCAAATGCAAAAGTCATAAAAAAGCAAAGACAAGAAACTTTGAAACAAAAAGGGTCTGCCGTTGATTTGGATTTCGCAGACCAAAAAATGAGGCTAGGGAATATGGCTCATGAACAATTTAAGAATAAGTTTAGGAGATAGTTATGGATAATTTTGATGACTTGATTAAAAATCAAGTTGAATATAAAGCTATAAAGGAACAAAAGTATAAATCAGATTCAAAGGAGAGACTAGCTAAGATATTAAAAAAGAAGGTTCAAACAACAATGATTGGAGCTTTGAGTTCTATAGAGGCTCATCTGGGATTTTTGTGGGATTCTGATGGTCAAATGTCAGACCAGCAAAAAATGATGTACGACCTTTATCAAAAACTAAGATCGGAAATACTAGACAAGGGGAATACTCAGGCTAGAAATATTGATGCGGAATTAAGTCAATATGATATTAAATGGTTAAGATATTCTGTTAACATTCCAGTTAAGGAAAATAATTCGGAGGAATAAGATGAAAAGATTAGAAAGAGAAATCGTTAAAGAGGACGGAACTAAGATCGGAATTTACATTAGAAAACCCACTAACGGCGAACTAACCCGCGCTGAAAAGGTTAGAGTTAAAAATTGGAGTAAGTTTAAATCTGACCCAGATATCATGTCCAAGGTCCAACTTAATAGATATTTACAAGAGCGTGGAATTTGGGATAAAGTCAAAGAAGATGAAAAAAGGAAATTAGAGAAATATATTGGCGAACTACAAGATAAACTGAGTAGACCTGGCAAAAAGAAGGTCAAGCTGTCTGAGGCTAGAAGTATCGCAATTGAACTGCGAAAAAAAAGAGTAGAATACAGAGAGCTTATTTCTGAGAAAATAGAACTGGAGTCTAATACTACGGAGTCTTTAGCAGATAACGCCCGTTTTGACTATCTTGTTACTTGTTGTACTTTTTATAAAGATACAGACGAAAAGGTGTATAATAGCATAGGAGATTATGAGGCCGATTCTACAGATACCGCATTTACCGCAGCGGCAGCCCTTGGTCAGCTATTATATAACTTAACTGACTCTTTTGAGGCTAGTCTGCCAGAAAATGAATTCCTAGTCAAACAAAACTTGGCAGAGCAAGGTAGTCTTGCGTTGATTGATTTTGACGGTAATTATGTAGATGAAGATTTTAATGTCGTTCTTACAAAAGAAGAGCTTAACGCGAAAGTTCCTGAAGTTGAATACGAGAACGATCTAAGACCAGCTACTAAGAAATCTCCTCCGAGAAAGACTACTAGAACCAAAAAAGGCACATCGGATAGTTAAATTGGATAGTGTAGTCATTATTAACTAAGGGAAATCATGGCTTCACGATTCGTTTTAACCGCGCAGGTACAATTACAAGCGCCCACTAATACTCGCCAAGTTGTAAATCAAATACAACAGCAGCTACAGGGCATTAATGTACCAATAAATGTTCAAGGCGGTCAACAGGCCGCTAATCAGGTTAATAATATTACTAAAGCCACTAAACAGGCTACCACGCAAGCTCAAAAAATGGGCAAAGCTTTCGGTACGTCTATTCGTAGGTTTAGTGCTTTTAGTATTGCCAGTAGAGGTATTTCTCTCTTAACTAGTGGCTTAGGAAATGCTACTAATGAAGCTATCGCTTTTGAAAGAGAGATGATTAAAGTTTCTCAGGTGACTGGGAAAACAATGGGCCAATTAAAAGGTCTTGAAAACACTATAACAGACTTAGCCACTTCTTTTGGTGTTTCTAGTAAGTCTATTTTATCTGTTGGTAGAATTTTAGCTCAAGCTGGTATTCAAGCTAGAGACCTAGAAGTAGCTCTTACGGCATTAGCTAAAACAGAGCTATCACCCACGTTTGAAGATATAACAAAAACGGCTGAAGGCGCTGTTGCTATTCTAGCTCAGTTTGGCGAAGGTGTTGGCGCACTCGAAAGACAGCTTGGTGCTATCAGTAGAGTTGCTGGTCAATTCGCTGTAGAATCTGGTGACTTGATTAGTGTCATTCGTCGTACCGGTGGTGTATTTAAAGCTGCTGGTGGTGATTTAGAAGAGTTACTTGCGTTGTTCACAAGTGTTCGTGCTACCACTCGTGAAAGTGCTGAGAGTATTGCTACTGGTCTTAGAACTATCTTTACACGTATTCAAAGACCTAAAACTATAGAATTTCTTAAACAGTTTGGGGTTGAACTTACTGATCTTAGCGGTAAGTTTGTTGGTCCATACGAAGCCGTTAGAAGGCTCAGTGAAGTATTGTCGGGCTTACAAGAAGGTGACATCCAGTTTGTTAGAATTGCCGAAGAGCTTGGTGGATTTAGACAAATTGGTAAGGTTATTCCTCTTTTGCAGCAATTTGAAGTTGCTGAAAGGGCTAGACAGGCAGCTTTAGAGGGCGGAACCGCTTTAGATGACGATGCCGCTAAAGCTCAAGCGGCACTTGCTGTTCAGATATCAAAAGTTAAAGAAGAGTTTCAAGCTCTTATAAGAACTGTAACTCAATCAAGCGCCTTTCAAGTTTTTGTTAAGACAGCTCTTGAACTTGCTAGCGCATTTATTAAGATATCTGAAACTCTAACCCCACTTCTTCCTCTTCTTGCTACGGTTGCGGCTTTTAAATTTGCTAGAGGTGCTGCCGGTTTCGCTAGAGGTATTGGTGCTGGATTTAAGGGTGTTAAGGGTTTCAATACGGGAGGTGTGGTTCCGGGGACTGGAAATAGAGATACAGTTCCGGCCATGCTTACTCCGGGTGAATTTGTTATCCGCAAGAGTAGTGTTCAAAGCATTGGGGCTGGTAATCTTGAGGCGATGAACGCAAAAGGTTACGCTAAGGGTGGACCCGTCGAAATAGGTGGGCTTGAAAGTACATTTGCTAGCTCAAATACTTACAGAGGCAAGCTTGCGTTAGCAAAAGATAAAAAAGATAAATTTATTCTAGGTGAAAATCAATTCACAAAAAATGACACTATTGAAGCTGATATCCAAAGAAAAGAACTTGATGTTTCTGATGTTATAACAAAAGCAGCGCCATCATCTAATGAAAAAAGATTAAAATTAGCTCAAGATTATAATTCTTTATCTAGCAAAGAAAGAAGACAAGGTGGCTTTTGGGAATCTTTACTTCGTAAATCTGGACTTCTCACGCCAAGGTCAGCGAGCGGTTTATACGGTGGCAGCTCCCCTTTAGACGGGAAGTACACTAACAAAAGACTAGCTGAAGCCAAAAGATCAAGTGTAAGCGATAAAAATCTTTTAGATAAAAGGCTTAGACACGAATTCAAAGCAAATGCTTTAGTTGGTCAAAAGCTAACTGGAAAAAAAGACGAACTCGACCTATCTGGTGTTATTGAACTAACTCCAAACGCTTTTCAGGTTAATTTACAACCTTTTAGGGATGCTGCGGCTAAATCTGCATCAAAAAAATCTGCTAAAAAAAGAAATGCTGGCGGTGGTATTTCTGGTTCTGATACTGTCCCAGCGATGCTCACTCCGGGCGAGTTTGTATTCAGTAAAAAAGCCGCCCAATCCATTGGTTATTCCAACCTTAGTCGTATGAACACTCAAGGTGTTCAAGGGTTTAATAAAGGTGGTCCTGTAGGTTTTAGGTTTGGTGGTGAAGTTGCGAGACAAAATATATCTGACAGTTTTTCTAGAGAGGGAACCGCTTTAGTTAACACGATGTCTAAAGTTGATGATATAATGAATGAATTTGTCAACAGCTTAACAACACTACCAGAAGGGGTTAGAAAATCTGTTGCTCAAATCACAAAACCTTTTGAGTTAACAAGTAAACAGAAATTCAAGACAAATGCAGGAGATCGTACTGGAGATCAACTCAGAGGTGTAGCAACATCTTTTGGCGTTGGGATAAATCTTAAAAACGCTGGAGAACATACAGTAAAGCATGAAGGAGCGCACCAAGTAGACAGAGCCTTGGGTGGCGGCAAGCAACTTGCTTCTCGTCAAGAAGGAACTTTTCAAAATAAAGTAGCTTTAGAATTAATGAAGACTATGGAGAAGGAGGTAGGAGCTAGTGCGTATAGACTCGATGCCGCTGAGTTATTTGCGGACGCCTTAGCAAAAGCCCCCGCAGAAGTTCAGAAAATTCTTGTAGCTACTACCGATGCGGCGGAAGGATCAAAGAAACTTGCCGAATATTTTGAAAAAGCTGGCGGTCCTGTAGCTGGACTTGCAGATTTATCTGCTGATGAATTTGGTGGAGTACAAAATCGACCTAAACCAAAACAACGTGAAACAAAACAACGTGAAACAAAAGAACGTATCCCAAATCAAAGTTCGCTTAAAAAGAAAATAGCCGAGCAGGTTGGAGTAAGAGATAGTGCAAAAAAAAGACTTGGAGCCGTAGAGGGTCGCTTAAAAACAGAGACCGATAAAAAATCTGGACTCGAAGCTAGAAGAGATGCCTTGCTCAAAGCTCAATCTTCTGCTGCGAATAAATCAGGCGTGAAGGTTGGTCAAACTAAACTTGGTCAAGGTAAAAGTCAAGAGCCGCTAACAAAAGCTCAACTCAAAGCCAAAGAACAGTATGAAATTATTACAAGAGAATTAACCGAGCAAACAAAACTTATCAATGAATCTGACAACTCCATAAAAACCCTTAATAAGTCTAGAGATAAATACAAGTCAGCGATTGATACCGCTCAAGGTAAAATAGTTTCATCTTCTGAACAATTAAAAGAGCTAAAGGGTAGAAAAGCTGTAAAACCTATAGATATGGTTAAACCAGATGGCAAGGTCAGAGACCTCACACCTGAAGTCTTTAAACTTGACCGCTTTAAATCCTCTAAACCTAATCTTCCGGTATATGGGCCTGAACCACCTCCGGTATCAAAACCTAAACCACCTCCATCTCCTCCTGAAGATGAAAATTCTAATAGACCAACTAAACAAACGCAAGAAAAAAATAAAGATTCTAACGTATTACAGAATATTTTACTTGCTGCTGGCGCGATGTCTGCTTTTATACCTCAAGTTGAAGGCGCAACTGAGGGCTTTGGGGCGGTTCAAAATGCTCTTCCCGGAGCTATCGCTGCTTTCGGAGCGCTTCAAGCAGCTGCCGCAGCACTCCCAACGTTTGAAGAAAATGAAGACGATAACGAGTTTACCAAATCTAGTAAAAAACTAGGCAATGCTTTTTCTAAAGTTGCTGGAGGTGCATTAAAAAGCGCTGCAACAACTATTGCGCTCAATAAAGTTTTAGATGCTTATTCGGGAGTACATCTAAAAGCAGAAGAAAAAATCAAAGCCGCAAGCGAAGCAAACGATGAAGCAAGCGTAGTTGCTGCGGAAAGGGCGGCAGTTGAATCTGCTAACCAAGATAGTCTAAACAAAGTTTCTGCGGGGGTTAGTGCGGCATTTGGCGCGGCGGCATCTGCTGCTGAAATGATACCAGGACCGTGGGGGAAAGTACTTAGTGTAGGTCTTAAAGTCGGCGGGGTTATTGCTGGACTTGCTGTAAAAATGGGCTTTCTAGAGAAGGCTTTTGGAATTACTGGAGATCAATTAACAAATTTCTTCGCTGCGCTTGGTCAAGGTCCAACTGTTGGTCAAATTAAAGCTAATACTAGATATACGATTGAAGCCGCAAGAACACAAAGGGAGCTAGCAGCAGCAAGTGAACAAGCTGCTGAAGAACTTAAAAAGATTCAATCTGGTGAGCTAAGTGCAACAGAGTCTCTTGGTTCAGAAGGAGCTGCTGCGCGAACAGCAACATCATTAAATAAAAGAAATGCCGCTTCTGCTGCGCTGGCAGCAGCAAACACTAAGCAAAATCAAATGTTTGATAGAGTTCAAGCCTCACTTGACAATCAAGGTACGTTTGGCGGTGCGCTTTTAGGTGCTGGTTATAGTCTTCTGACGGGAGGCCGAAGAGACCGCAACAACCAGCAAAATGAACAATTAAGAAAAGAAGCTATTTCTGGGGGTGAGCAAGCATTAGCAGATATACAACCTAGACTTGCTGCTGCTACAACCGAACAAGTAACCGCAGCAACTGCGGCTGGTGGAGTTGTTACTTTTGATAAGTTTTTAAGCACGCTAGATCCTAGCATTGTAGAACTTGCTAGACAAACTGATGCGTTGAGCGGCAACACTGATCAGATGGATAAGCTGAAAAAGAATTTTGAAAACCAAAGTAAAGCTGTCCTAGATAATATTAAATTTATTAAAGCTATGAATTTTGGTTTGAGTGCTGTTACCTCTGGTATTGACGCTTACGGTGCTTCTCTTAATAATCTAATAGCATCTCAAGAAAGTGGGTTCAGCACAGCTGCTTCTGCCGCTACAACTCTTGGGACTGCGATAACTGCTGCGGGAGCAAATATCTCCTCCGACCAACTTAATCAATCCTTAGATCTTCTTGGGGATAATCTGAGAAACTTTGGCGCAAATGAAGGTCAAGTTGATGAAGCTAGAGACTTAATATCTGGTCTTAATCAAGTTCAAAAAGGTGCTGCCGACGCTTTGGCTGCCGTTAAACAAGGATTTAAAGGTGGAAGTGTTGACCCCGTAGCTATTCAAAAGCAACTTAAATCAGCTATCTTATCAGCTGTACCTGATGACAGCCCAATTAGACAAAGATTGATAGACGCATTTCCTGATGAAATTCCACCAGAGGTTGTTTCAAACTTCCTTAACACAGGTGATGTTAGTGGTATATTAAATCAAGCCTTTGGTCCAGTAAGCGAGCAAGTACAAAAACAATTGATTGAGCCATTAAATAAAATGGCAGAACAAGAAAGGGCGTTAATTTCTCTAGCTAGACAAAGAAGAGACGCTGAAAAGAAATTAATTGATGTACAAAAACGAGCTATTGACACTCAGATAGAAGCAGCTAAGAATCTAGAGTTCTTTGGCGGGTCTAAATTTACACCTGAGAAAGAATTTGCGGCAAGAAGAGATCAAGCTAATTTGGCGCTTCAAGATGCCGGTATATCTGGACTGACCACAGGTAGCGCTGATGACATTAGAAGAGCGAGTAGTGAATTATTTAACAATTTCTCGTCGCAGCAAGCTGCTCAAAACTCCGCAGCTATTGCTGGCACAGGCGCTTTTGGTGGAGTACAAGGTGTAGAGAATGACAGAAGGGATGAACTAAAGGCGGCTAATATAGAGTTAGCAGAAATTACTAAGCGTGGAATCGAACAAAGAAAACAAGAATTAGAATTAATACAAAAGAAAAATCAAGCAGAAAAAGACGCTCTGAACTCTCTGCTTGGTGGAGATGTTGAAGCCTTCTTTGAGAAATCATCTGCTGCCGCTGCTGGAACCGCACTTAGATCTGGTAATGCTGCTGCTGCGAGCCTGTTTAGCGCTAGCTCTCTTGGTAAAGGTTTACAAGGCTTACAGGGGACTGGACTTAGCGATGCTGAAAATAGACGTGCTTCTCAATTAACTTTTGGCGCATTTGGACTTGGTGACAGAGCAGCATCTATCTTTAGCGGCACAACGACAGAAGAAGAAAGAATAAAAGCAGAGGGTCGTGAGCTATCACAGCTACAAAGTGAGCTGGGAGATCAAGCTGTAGATCTTGAGCAAATGACTGTAGACGCTAAAACTGTGGTGATAACAGCTGCCAACATGGAGATGCAAAGAATTAGCGACGAGGTAACACGAACACAGAATATTGGTGCTAATTATAACAGTAGGGGTGGCGTGATTTATGCTAACAGAGGAGTGTTTGTACCTAGAGGTACTGACACGGTTCCTGCCATGCTCACCCCAGGAGAGTTCGTTGTAAACCGCGCTGCCGTGAACCGTGGAAACAACTTACAAATTCTTAGAGCTATGAATGGTGGTATGGGCAACGGAGCAACAAATGCAGCTGGCGCTCCAGCAATGAACAGAGGTGGACTGTTTGGAAGAAGAGAGTCTCCTTCTTTTGAAATGCCAGATTTCTCATCAGTATTTGATAAGTTTTCAGAAGCTGTTGATAAACTTGCTGGCCTAAATATATCAGTAAAATTAGATACAACAAATGTAAATGTAAACTTTAACGGTACGAGCTTCTTGTCCACATTAGATGAAAAAATAAGAAATGCTGTTATTACAGAAGTATCAAACCAAACTAGCAAGTTAGCATTTAACGAGACCGGTAATGTAAAAACTGGCGGATCGGTATTAGGCGACATAGGATAAATAACGAATGTCATACATGCGAGAATTAGAGTGTCATTGTCTTATATCTGCTTCTGATGATGTAGAATCAGTTGGCGGTATTGACGCATTTATGTCACTAGAATTAAATAGCCCAGTAACTTTAGAGACATCTTCTGCGCTTGGCTCTCCATGTAGATCCAATTCCACGTTATCTTATGATATAACCTTCACAATTGGGGAGCGAGGGCCAGACAGATACCCGCCACTATACGGTGTTCATACCGATTTTGATGTAGAAATTGGCGACAAAATATTGGTAGAAAGAAGACCTGGCCTCCCAATCCCCATTAGCATTTTTGTTGAAGAACAAATTTCAACCGCTCCGGGTGATCCAAACAGATTTAGGATTACTACGTCTACAGGGGTTGAGGTAGGCGACACGATAACGGTAACAGTAAATATAGGTTTCTTTAGTGTCTATTCTTACTACGTGGTAGTCGCTACTGGCGATGATATAATAATAGAATCTGGTTCAGGGTATAACGAACCCGTGTCGGTAGGTGTAAGCTACGCAGGTACTTTAGATACCACATCTCCTTACGACACATACACCGTAGAAAGCCTTCACCCAACAATAGATGGTAAGATCTATATAAGATTTACAAGTCCCACGGAAAGAAGTGGCCCTACATACACTTGCGGTCAAGAAGTAACAGGCATTTTAGAAAGACTTGCTTGTTTTGATGTACTGCCATTTATAAATTTAGAGCTGAACAACGATTTAACCCTAGAAACCTCTGCCGACATAGAAGACCACCTTAGCGCAGAGGTTGCGGTTGTTGAGTTAATACAAACATCTTCTACAATTGAAGATGGCGTGACAGTTGACTACAGCGTAAGCCAAGGATTAGAAAGTATTGCAGAAATAGACTCCGACTTCTTAGATAAATTCCACGGAGACTTCCCAGAATATTTTGATCTTTTAAATTACTCAAATAGTCAAAAACTTTATCCCAGTGGCGATGCTATAGTTGACGAATTTGTTGGTAATGATGGTGAATTCGATAATCTATATTCATACATAGAAGAGGGTATGTTTATAGGGAAATATACCACTCATAATGAATATTCTGAACTAGTTGCTGACGACATACAAACATATATAACACCTTACACTAATCATACAGAAGGTGAGTACGAACTTAAATTCTACTTAGATGAGTTTACACTTAAACCTCTAGATACTAGGTTGTTGCTCAGACTTTCTGCGCCTATTAATAATATTGAGTCTGAACTTGCTCCGCGCTACACTCTTAGCGATATTAAGTTTGAAGATCCAGACGGCTCTTTGGTGGTACAATACGAAGATTTGGTGTTTTTTGGTGATGCTAGTGACGATAGGCACACTGGCATGTTTAAAAACTTTACCACATTCTCGCTCAAGCCAAAGACAAATGTGGTAGCAGAAAAGTATCAGTGGCAAAAAGGATATCCTGACCTTCAGCAAAAATATGGATATACTCTTTCATTTAGCGTTTTAGTAGAATCTTTAGATGATGCTTTTGATGACGGGTTTACAGTTGGCTTTACCGATCATATTCGAGACGGTGATCTTCTTTCAATACAACCAACGAATAACCTTAGAATATCTGCCATAGAAATTTTTAGCAGTGGATTTCCAGGTATCGGCCCAAGTCCAGAAAATTATCTGCCGCTGATAATGAAAAAACCCGAAAAGGGCAGGAGATTAGAGAGAAAGATTTTCCCAAAACTTATCCCCAAGAAAGGTTTTGATACGGGCATTTTTCCAGAGTCTGGAAATTTATTGTGGGTAGATCATAACGACACATATTCTAATATAGATGAATGTGACAACGCAAAGCTTATATCTTACATAACAGATAACAATAATAGCACATACATCACCACCCACGAGACAGTCAATGATTCTGGTAAATTAATACTTAAATTTGGAACTGGTTATAGTCCGGTTAGCGAAGTCATTCCAGGTGCTTTTAACTGGGCGTTCGACCAATCTCTAAACGGCATATGGACTTCACCAACTTTTTCTGATGGAAGATTCTTCCCTCGCGGTGAATTTGATACAGAAAATACAATACTGCTAAATCAAGCAGATGACATTTACCATGATATAGATTCAATTAGCCTTTCTGTGACGGCGAAAAAAGCTGCTGAAGCAAGAGACTTCTTTTTAGACGTTGTTGGCTACAGTGATGACTGCGTACTTCATGTTACAAGTCCTGTAGGTGGTTTTCTTCAACACGCCTCTGGCACGTCTTATTTTACTCCAGTTGCTACTTCTGGTTTTGCGAAAATTGACGACCTCGGAATAGACGGCGAAGCTATTTCAGATAAATTTGCATACTATCAAAACGCACCAACAAACGACCACTATGAACTTACAACCCACCCATTAGTAAATAGTGAAGAGTTTAGAACATACGAATTACCACTCAAGATATTTCAAGATGAAGTTGAGCTTGGTTTGCCAAGAGATTACAACTGGAGTACATTCTTTGAAAATTTATACTTAGATATTTTCCCGCTACCGAGTGGCGCATCTATATCTAATATTCATTTGATCGTTAGGTATAAACCTCAAAACGCATTTATGCTTTCTACTCAGGGTGGAGACATAGGTCGCATACAAGACGGTAGAACTGAGGGTGGATTCTTCCCATCTTCAATGGCTTCTGGTGACAATTATCTAAATGCTGGCTCTGGATACCACCCAATGTCTTTGATATCAGGTGTACCACATCAGTATAGATCGCCTGAGACACTTAAAAC
>Ga0222719_10000607_pt1 | contig 35445 bp, 30 predicted proteins | sample C33_34DmetaG_FD_165039 | JGI IMG/M metagenome (GOLD analysis project Ga0222719, IMG submission 165039) | Estuarine water microbial communities from San Francisco Bay, California, United States - C33_34D | ecosystem: Environmental > Aquatic > Marine > Unclassified | place: USA: California... | reverse complement strand
TGCTGCGATCAGTTCATGCATTTTTTCTTCTATTTGATCGTGATCATCATCTGGGTGTAGTCCATTATCACGTGCTACGTCATCGTACATATCTTGTAGATAGTTTTGTACATCCGGGCCCATTGCACCTTTGGTCATTGCTTTATAAAGTGTATTTCCGCTGTCATCAGCTGCAATCTTTTCCATTGCTTGGATAAGCTGATCTTTCATTCCACCTTCTTCGATTGATTCTTCTGCAACAGCTTCACAGCCTTCGCCGCAAGCACTGCATCTACCTTGGCCGTTACGCTCGTCTTCAACCGCAGCACTGCAACAGTTACTTACAACACCTTCTGCATTTTCGTCACCTGGTGAGTAAGCTTCGTCTGTTTCGATCTCTTCCATTCCCGGTTCGCCTACAAGATCACGTAGTCTTTCCATATCCATACGCATTGGAAGTTGTTCTGGACCAACTTCTTTAGCATCGTTCATGCCCGCATTTTTCATCATGTTGATCAAATCTTCAACATGCTCTTTACCGCTGGCATTTAAGCTCACATTCATTGTTACTGGATTGCCTTTATCTTCCGGCGCAGGAAGTGAAGCCATTGGTGGCATCATGCCGCCTTCTCCCATTTCCGGAGGACACTCGTTAATTGCATCCAATGATTCCATTAGTTTTTTAATATCTGACATTTTTAACTCCCTAGCACCGCTTTGGTGTTTTCTGTATCGTCTTGTTGTTTTGCTGTTTCGCCGTCTGGCGCTGCGTCTGCTCCATCTGGAACTGCTGCTTCCTTACGTGCTGTTTCAAGTTCTTTTAGAAGTTCCATAATACGATTGCCGCCGACTGAATCTTGTGCGCTGTCGCCGCCCATGTCTTCTTTAGTTAACATTGGCTCGTATACTTCGTCTTCATTTGTTGCTTGATATAACTCTTGTGGTTCGTTTGGATTACGAACAATAATATGACTTTGTGGAATACCACAGCACTGTCCTAGATATTCTTGTAGTATTTGTACTGTAGTAGGATACTCTGTTTCAACTTCAAAATATGTAACTTCCATGTTTTGTAATTGAGGAAAATCTAAAGGACGTTCCTGTATCGGTGTTTTCTTACCTGCTGAACTGTTTAACAACTTGAACTTTTGAAGTGCGGTTTCCATATGGTCTTGGAAACCTTCAGGTAGTTCTCCAGCCACACCAATTTTAAATTCGTATGTTTTTTTAGATTCAGTCAATATTTGCGCAAATGATTTCATCTGTTATTCCCTGTCATATATATTATTTATCTTTATCTAGCCCTTTTAGGCGTTCTAACAGACTGTTGCGATCAGTAACAACATAACCCTGTCCTTCGATCATGCCTTCGCCTCCGGTAGAACCGTCCTTGTCCATTTTTTCTTTTTTGAGTTGTAGTTCTACCATCTTAAGTTTTTTATCTAGTTTTGCTACTTTTGCATCTAAACTTGTTTTTAACATTCCGCCAGCAACTTCGAATACTCTTCCACTATAACGACTTTCAACATTCATACCAAGATCCATTAAATCTTCATATGCACTCATTGCTTTGTCTGCAACTTCGTTAAGTTCTTTATCAGCCATTTCTCCTAGGCCTTTAACCTGTGGTAATGCAGAAGATATTTTATCTAATTCTGCAATATCTCTAAATGCTTCTGTGCGTTCTAAATCGTGCTTTGTTTGTTCTGCTTCTTGGGCTTCGGCCTGATCTATAATCTCTTTTGAATCAGGCAAGTTTAAAAGATCTTCTAATTTTTTAGTCATTGTACTTCCATTAACTGCTACTATTATTTATCGTCTTGTGCCGTTATGAAAAATATCAGCTTCTGTAACTATTCTAAAATATATACCTTTTTGCTTGCACCAGGCTCGCGCAGCTTCCCATTTTGCTTGGTTAATAACATAGTGTGCTTGGTTAGCTCTGCTACGTCCTAATTTTTCTTTTATTGCTTGATTACTAGGTTTAACTTCTATTAGTTCTACACGTTTTTTACCACCTTTATCCGAGTATACAATAAAGAAATCAGGAACATATATAGTGTGTTTACCTGTTAACGGATTACGATAAGGTATGCGTACTGCTTCACTTGCCCATTGATTAACACTAGGATGTTCGTCGCAAAACTTCATAAAGGTAAATTCCCATCCAGAACGGTATGTAGGAGTTTTGTTACCTACGTATTTTTCTGGGTTTTTGAGATTAAATTTACCTTGTGCAAAATGTGCCATTATACAATTATTTGACGCTGCTCAAATAGTTGTTTGACTTCAGGAATTCTGTATCCTAATGTACTTACTTTACTTCTATTTAAATTTAAAATTTGTGCAACTATATTACTCAATTGAACGTCATTAACGCCTTTAAGTGTATCAATTAATTGGAATACTGATATTTCGTCAATTTCAGCCTGTTGTAGTAATATACTAGCAGTATTTACAGCAGCAATTTTATCAAATCCTCTTTTCAAAAAATAACCAATTACTGCATCAACTTCTGATGCATTATATGATATTTGTCTATTATAATAGTTATTAAAAAACTTTTTTGTAAGTTCTTGACTTTCTTGTTTTGGATTATCCGATGAAGCAACCATTATGTTAAAATTCCTTTTGCTGCATCAATTGCATTCTTTGCAAAAGATGCTAATTTTTTATTAGATCTAATATTGTTAACTAATCCGTCTGTAATATCTTGTTGTGCTGTGTTACTTAATGCATTATATGCCGCAGTATTAATTCCTGGTACTTCGCCTGTATTGATCGAACGGCTTACAAAACTTCTAGTTGCTGAAGGTGATCTAGATAGTTCTGTAATTATAGATTCAACATTTGCAACATTAGTTCCTGCATTTAAAACTGAAGATACAGAATTATTTTGTCTTAACGGAACAATAATTTGTTCTAATACACCAGGCTGGTTATTAACGTTAGTACTAGTTGAAGATGCTCTACTAGCAGTATTAGCAGCTCTTGCAATAAGTCCGCGCGGCGCATAATTAGTTGTGTTTAAAAGTCTAGGTACAAGATTATATCGTTCCCCAATATTTTGATCTGCGTATCCAATTGGACTAGGTGTATTATCGTAGCGAGTTTCTTCTGATGTAAAATTAGTAGGTTCTCCAAAATCGCCTATGTCGCCTTTATCGTAGAGCACTGCTTCGTATGCAACAGTAATTGTATTTTCTACAACTCCTGCACCATCTGCATATTCTAAATCACCGTGTTGCCAAGCAGATAGTAAAGGATTTACTAAAGTATAACTAAACCATTGTTGTCTTGCAAGTTGATAGATTTTTATATATTCAAAAAATGGAATTTCGTGTGCAGTGGATTGTTTTTGTACATTTAATCCGTAACTAGGAACTTTTTCTGCAAACTTGTCTCTAGGATTATAGGCACCGCCTCTGTTTATATCCTGTGAACCATCAACATAATACCATTTATAATATTCTTCTAACATAGATCTAGTTGCACCAATATTATCATCGTGAAACACAATTCTAATATCTTGATAGTCTAGTCTAGTTTGTACATTCTTTTTTCTATTGTACTGTTGTTTATTTTCAATTGATGCTCTAAAAGACGGTAAATCTAACATTTTTGCTAGTACGCCAATTTCTTTTTGAAACTTAAATGTATTATATAACGATGCATCTGCAACAGCTCTACTAGGCTGAAACACAACGTGATAAAGAAACTTTTGCTTAGGCGCAAAAGAATGGCCGTATTCAGTAAACAGCTGATGTGCGTGTCTTGCGTCACGTAAGTGAACATCAAGGTTTACATTTACAAGATATGGATCTAGAGTACTCATAATAATATTTATCTAGTAATAAAATATGCGTATATAAAAAAGCGAGAATTGAATTAACAATTCCCGCTTTAGTATACTAACGCCAATCTGTTTAGATATTAGCCAGTAACTGTTGTACCACCAGTTGCTGCATTTGTAGATCTTAGTACTGGTTCGCCAATACCATTAAAGTCTTCATCTGCACCAAATTGGATTGCATTGTCGTAACGAATGCTTAGTGTTGTTGTTACTGGATCGTTTGTAGCATATGCTAGTGTATTGTAGTTTGCTGACTCAATGTAGCATCCTACTAGATGGAAACGATCAATTACATTAGCACCTGTTGCACCATTACCGCCATCTAGAATTTCGATTCTAGTTTGGAACTTGTAAGTACCACTTGATACTGCGCTTGACTGCTCAAAGAAGTCAAACTGTCTTTGTAACTGCTGACCAACAATTTTTTGTACGTTGTTGTTTGCATCTTCACGTAGTGTCAATGTAATCGGTTCCCAAGTGTGCTTACCTGCAAGATATGTTCTTGAGTTATAAGCATCAATTGTGATTTGTTCAAACGATAAGTTTGGACGGGTTACATCAACTACCTGTCTTGAAATTTCCCTAGTACCATCTGCGCCGCCAACAGTTCCAAAGTTATCTAAAAATACACGGAAGCGATATTGTAGCTTCGGCATTAGTAGTGAACTATTAGATCCGCCGCCTTCAGTTGGTATACTAATATTTGTTAAAGTTGTGATTGGCATTCTTTATCTCCTAATATAAAGTATTTATGCATATTTGGACGGGAATTTAATCCCGTCCGTTATATACGCACTTAACCTAGTGCCGCTATTTCACCTGTGTTCTTAATTCTCAATGGAATGTAAATAAATTCAATTGCTTTCACCGGCTCAATTGCAATATCCAACCATAACTCGTTACGATCGATTCTTGCTGGTGTGTTATTTGATTCATCACAAACTACTAAGAAGTCATATAGTGCTCTTAGACCTACTAGTTCTAGTAGCAACGCATCTGCTGCTGCTTTTACCTGGTCACGTGTAATCTTATCGTTTGGTTCAAATAAGTATGGTCTTGCTAGTAATTCTAGCTGTCCACGTAAGTAAACAATCAAACGTGCTACGTTTACACGATCTAGCGCACTTGCATTTCTTGCACGAGTCTTTTGACCAAATACAACTAAACCTGCACCACTAATAAATGTGATTGGGTTTATGTTGTTGCTGTATAGTGTATCACGCTGTCCTGTGTTTAATGCTACGCTCTGGAATTCACCTTCGCTTGTAACATATCCACTTGCTGTAGCATTAGTTACACCACCGCGTCTTGTACCTGCTGGAGCAAACCAGGGGAACGCAACTTGGTCGTTAAGTATAATAGTACGTAGTGCCATATGACTTGGGGGAACAACAATGTTATTACCTGCATTGTCACTTGTAAAGCCCCAAGGATAATACATTGCCATATACTCGTCACGGCTAACTGCGCCATCATCGTTATCTTCAACTGCTAGATTAACGTTAGTTGCCCATTCATTTAATGAAGTTGCATCTGGTGTTAGTCTTGCTGGTGTATCACCTACAACAAACGCTGTTAGTCTGCGATCGTAATTTAGTGTAATCATTTCACCAATTAGTTCTGGATAACCCGGTGCTGCAATCAAGTTAAACTGACGACTTTCTTCGTCACGGATGTCTTGGTTGCTGTTAACAGTTGCTTGTAATGCTTGTATAACACTCTTACGCTGTGCGTGACGTCCAAATGTACCTGAACCATCTTCGTTGTTACCTGAATCAGTTACCCAACGATGTGGATAGTAAAGTTCCATTGCTTGATCTTCTAGATCTCCACTTAAACCAGTTACTTGGAAACGTCCGTTGTCTGCTGATGTATCAATGTAGTTACGCTCAAAACGCTTAACATTAAATCCACTTCTACGAGTGTTCCAAAGTAGCATCCCTTCTGGATATAGTGCTGGATCTGGAGCATCTGGATCTAGATAATCGCTTACTAGTAACTCGTCAATGTCTGCTGCATCGCTGTTTGATCCAGCATTACTCCAACGAGCATCTGCAAATAGCATACCATTTTCTGTGGTTTGATCTGATTTATCTAGTAACACCCACTTGCTTAAAGTTGCATTATAACGGTGTACACGACCATACTCTTCAATGTTCGAAGTGTCAACCCATAAATCACCTTCAACTAAAGAACTTACACCGTCAGTTTGTGTAGAAGGTTCTGTAGCTGAAACAATTGGGCCTGTAGCATTTGAATCAGGATATACTGTTAAGTACCCTTGCCATCCGCTTGCTCCTGCGTGTACTAGCATATCAACTTCGTCAACTACTGAACTATACCATAATTCGCCGTCTGCTGTTAAACTTGCAGGTGCATCGTCTTTTGCAGTTGCTTCTAAAGGCATCCAGTTTGATGCAACTAGGTCGTTTGTTGCGTCACCTGTTGGTGCTGTATAAAGATTTGCTTTTTTGTTTGAGCCTGTTGCAACAAACCCAGCTAATCCTAAAACACCGTCGGTATCAGCAATTCTAATATCTCCGCCTGTTTTATGCTGTATTACAATTTTATTTGACGCATCAACAAGTGCAACAATATTTGTAAACCCTGCTGCGTTAATACCTGCTGCAATTTTGTCTGCATCTGTACTTGCACCAAGTGTAACAACATTAATAGTCTTTGTTGATCTATTTAAACTACCTGCTGTAGTTTCTTCTAAATCAAAAGAATATGTACCTGATGTTAGTTGTGTAGTAATTTTATCACTTGTTATGCTTGTTGCGCCGTTTGCTGTTCTAACATATGCTTGGAAGTCACCTAAAATTGGATCTTCTTCTTCGATATTAGTTTTAATATATACATCGCCTGCAATCAAATTTGCACCACCACCTGATTTATCAAGGTTGAATAGTGCTGCTTCTGGTGTAGCAAATACAGGAGAGTCTACTGATTCCCATAATTGTGTGTCAGCATTATATTGTTTTACACTAAAGTCTGCGCCGCCGTTTGGCTGTGTAGTTTTAAACCATAAAGAACCTGTTGGTGCATTTGCTGCGCCGCCATCTTTATATGCAGGAACGCTTGTGTGCGGAGCAATAGTAATTTTTGGAGCAGCATATGTGCCTGTAATAATACCTAGTGCGCCACCATCTTCAGAAGCAGTATTTTCGTCGCCTACTAGTGCGCCTGAGCCTGTTTCAATTACAATATCAACACCTGTTGAATATAATTCTAATGCACTATCTACAACTGCTGCTGATACACCCGGAATACCGCGACTGTTAATATCACTTGCTAATGTTGTAATAGTTGTTCCTGATGCAGTAACATCGAGATTGTTGATTGTCATTGTATCGCCTAGTGCAATACTTACTGGAGTTTTTGTGCCTCTTACTGCTGGCCAACTTGCTTTCCACGCTGTTGATCCAACACGTACCCAATCACCTGCAGAGCCAGCCGCTGTACTATTGCCAGGTGTTTTATAAAATACTTTGAATCTTGTAGCATCTTCGCCTGATGCAATAGTTGCATCAATAGCATAGTCGCCAATTTGTCCAATTGATGTTTTTGGAGCTGAGGTACTTGAATCAATATCCGATGCTTCAGTAATTACTGTTCTTGCAACAGTTGAGAAACTTTGTCCGCCTGTTGTTGTAACTGCTGCTCCGTTCCATTCTAATATACCGAACGCAGATGTTTGCGTATCGATCCAAAATGCGCCAGCTGCCGGTTCGCCGCCTGGTGCATCTGATTGTGCTTCTAATTTGCCTAAGTCAATATCTGCTCTAACTACATACGCTCTGTTAGATACGCCTAAAACTGAATAAGCAGTTTGAAGACCGTACTCGTTTAATTCACCTGCGTGAATCATATTTCCGTTTGTGTCCGAGTAAAATAACGGGTCGCCAAATGTTTCACCAAGCTCTCTTTGGCTGGTGATTAAGTAAGGTTTACCAGCGTTCGCTTTGGTTGTACCTGCTGCAATTCCTGCGCCACTGCTTGAAGTTTTATTACTTGCAGTTGCTACAAAAATCATTGGTACGGTACCAGCTGCGGCCGGGGTGTAGAATGATTCGTCAATTACATTGACTTCTACGCCTGGTGATACTAATGCCATTTTATATTCTCCTGTTGGATATAGTTTATTCTATACAGTATTTATAATATTTGATTTAAAAAGCCTAGTTATCCACCATAAAAAAGGGACCGAAAAGGTGAGCTAAATACGATATGAGACCATTATGTAAGTGCGGACAGCGTCCAGCAGCTATAAATTACAAAAAAGAAAACAGAACTTACTATCGTAAGTTGTGCGAAACTTGCTTACGCAATGGAGTAGGACACGGTATTCCTAAATGGAAGCAAAGAGGGTACGAGAAAAAAGATGTCTGCGAAAAGTGCGGACATACTAGTAAACATCCTGAGCAGTTTAATGTGTTTCATATAGACGGAGATTTGAATAACTGCCGGCCTACAAACTTAAAAACTGTTTGTGCTAATTGCCAACGTATTTTACAAAAAATAGGTGTTCGCTGGAAGCAAGGAGATTTACGTCCTGACTTTTAAATGTTCGATAAGTTGATATGTATTAAACATTAATTCATTTAGATCGCCATTATTGTCGATAGTAAAATCAGCCATCCATTGCTCTAAACTCATCGAATCTTTTGCTTCCGGAGGAAGATGATCTGAACGATCGACCCAAATAACATAATCAAACACACCGGTATTTTTCATAGCGTAAAATTCACGCTTGTTACGCAAGCCACAGTAGATATCGTGTTGTTCAAATATTTCTCGGCCTAAACGAGCTCCATCGCCTTTATTAAAATCACAGATAGCATTATACCATTCTGCTCGGTGATTATGCCTGTCAGCATAACACTCTTCTTCATTAGTATATCCATATTTGTCCTTTAGCATATCATAGATAAAAAGTTTTGAACAGAATCTTGAACTAGATTCAAAACTTAAATTATAATTTTTTTGTAATATTTCGCACACAGTATCTTTACCGTGTCGGCCGTGTCCGATAACTAACAATTTCATAAAAATATACCTCTAAGTTATTTTAACTAGTGTATACTCTGCTATGCATTTTGTCAAGAACTTTTATCCAATTAAAAAGCCGTACCCGGTTCCACCAGCAACTGCCATTGATACTTCTGCTTCTAGTTTTTCCATTTCAGCTTGTGCTTCTGCTTTTAGTGCATCACCGTTAAGAGTTGATCCACCCTGAGGACCAGCAATAGTAGCAAACTTTGAACGTGCTTCACCTAGCATATACTTACAAGTTGCAAGTGTATAATCTTTAAGCCATTGCACTGCTAGATAGTCATTAAGTAGTTCTGAGTCAGGACGATAATTGTAACAATAAAGAAGTAGTTCTTCTTCTGCTCTAGGACGCTGTAGTAGAGTAAGTTTTTTACTTGTGGTACTCCATTTAAATTCAATAAATGAACCAAACATACGACCAACAAGTTCTTGGTGTTGTGAAAATAGATCATATGTTGCTAGTCCGCCTAGTTTAGAACTAGATAACAAATATGTGTTTGTATATGCTAAGTTAAATGGTTCAAATAAGCTGCCGCCATCGCCACCGCCTGTTCTTGAGCCAATTGATCTACGGAATAGTTTACGAACTTCGATTACTTCGTTTGGTAAAACATATTCGTTTTGATCTACAACTGTAGTAAGGAACATATATGATTCTTCAACACTATTATCTGAACGCTGTCTAAAACGTGTAAGTGCCTTTGTTAGTGCAGTTTCGTAATGAATTGGATCAAGTTCAACATCGATCATACCGCCGCCCAGCATTGCATTTACATAATCAAATATTTCTTGTTTTTGTGTTGCTAAATCTGCCATAGAAGTTCTCCGTATAGTATTTATCGTATGCAACACATATCGATAAATATGTATATGCCAAGACTATCATTATATAAACCAGAACGCGGCAATGATTATCATTTCATAGACAAACAAGTTTATGAGATGTTTACCATTGGCGGCACTGATATTAACATACACAAGTATTTAGGGCCCGAAAATCCTGCTGAAGGCGAAGGAACTGCTGACCAACCAACATACGATGCTGTTAAAGAAACTAACATACAGGATTTACTATTTTTAGAAAATAGAGATAGAAAATACGATCCTGACGTTTATTCAATGCGTGGTATTTACAATGTTCAAGACATAGACTTTGACCTAAGCCAATTTGGATTATTTTTAACTAATGACACATTGTTTATGACTATTCATATAAACAGTTCAGTAAAAACTCTTGGTAGAAAAATTATGCCAGGAGATGTGATCGAATTACCTCATTTAAAAGACGAGTATGCTGCAAACGACTATGCAATAGCATTAAAACGCTTTTATGTTGTAGAAGATGTTAATCGTGCAGCGGAAGGATTTTCACAAACTTGGTATCCGCATTTATATAGAATCAAATTAAAACAAATAATAGATAGTCAAGAATTTAAAGAAATATTAGACTTACCTGCTGAAGAAGGTAGTAACAACTCATTGCGTGATATTCTTTCTACATACGAGAAAGAAATGCAAATTAATAATGCAGTAGTTGCACAAGCTGAAGCAGACGCTCCTAAAAGTGGATATGATATTAGTCACTATTATACTGTTGCTACAAATGACGACGGAAGTATTGCACTTTCTACTGCTGACGAAGAAGATTTAGATGCAAGCAATATTACTTATAGTGCAGACGAAGTTGCTAGTCGTCCTGAAAGAGAAGGATATACAGGTTACCTAGTCGGAACAGGTGATACTGCACCAAACGGTGCACCGTTTGGATTCGGGATACAATTTCCGAGACAAAACGAAGAAGGAGATTATTTTTTACGAACCGATTTCCTTCCAAATAGAATGTTTAGATATGACGGGAGTAGATGGGTGAAAGTGAATGATGATATTAGAATGACATTAAGTAATACACTTGAACGCCAAACTTACAAATCTTCATTTATTAATAATACAAACACAAGTAATATCGGCGGCGAAGTTGTTGAAGAAAGACAGAGTTTATCTAAAGCACTACGTCCTAGAAAACCAACGGCGGATAACACATAATGCAACATTTTTATGACGGTCAGGTTAGAAGATACTTAACTCAGATGATGCGTATTTTGAGTAACTTTCCTGTGAAAGACGGATCAGGTGCAATAAAAGACGTTCCTGTTATGTATGGCGATTTAACAAGACAGGTTGCTAATATTATACGAGAAAATAGTGAAAACAAAATTCCAAGTGCACCAAGAATTTCAGTTTATGTAACTGGTTTAGAACTAGATAAAGATCGTTTAACAGATGCAACTTATACACGCAAGACTAACATTAGAGAACGTGCATACGACGACGAAAATGAAGAGTATTTAAATTATCAAGGTAAAAATTATACAGTTGAACGCCTTATTCCAACACCATACTTAATGCGTATTAATGCAGATATATGGGCTAGTAATACAGATCAAAAATTACAAATATTAGAACAAATATTAGTATTATTCAATCCAAGTTTAGAAATGCAAACCACAGACAATTTTATTGACTGGACAAGTATTAGCGTAGTTAATTTAGAAAATGTACAATGGTCAAATAGAAGTATACCAGTAGGTGTTGATTCTGAAATTGATATTGCAACACTAACATTTAGTATTCCCATTTATATCTCGCCGCCTACAAAAGTTAGAAGAATGGGTGTAATTACTAATATTATTACAAGTATGTTTGACGAAGATCGAGGCACTATTGAAGACGGAGTAACAGTTCCAGAATTAAACCAATATGACGATTTTGCTAAGTCAGGTATTAAAACTAACGAATTTGGTTCTATAGCAAAAACTGGTTTAAGTGAACAAATGGCCAATGTAAATTACAACAAATATGGAGTATATCTAGATTTAGATACTGCACAGTTATACACAAACGGTGCAGTTGGTAATAAAAATTGGAGAGAGATATTCGAAGCATTACCTGGCCAATATGCTGCTGATGTAAGTAGAATATACTTAACTAATTTAGATAACGATAATACTGTTACAGGTACTTTTACAATTAGTCCGTTTGATGAAGGAAAAATATTAATTAATTGGGACGCTGATAGTTTTCCAACTGACTCGATTATTTCAGGACGTACAAGTATTGATTACATAATCGATCCTACTAGATTTAATCCTGACAGTATTAAGGTAGCAGGGTTAAGACTTTTATTGCTAGAAAATATTGGCGACGAAAATGCTACAAAAGTTCCTCTTGCTTGGCAAAATACAGACGGTTCAGGATTAATTGCAAAGGCAAACGATGTTGTAGAGTGGGACGGCACTAAATGGAATATTGTGTTTGACGCAAGTAAAGAAAATTCCTTAACATATACTACTAATCTTAATACTAATATTCAATACAGATTTAAAGACGGAGAATGGTTCAAATCCGTTGACGGTGATTATCCAGTTGGTACCTGGAGAATTGATCTAGCTGGATAACTATTTTTATGAATGACAAAATAGTATGTAGTGGAGCTCTCTTTTATACTTTAGACACTAATAGATTTTTATTTTTGCACAGAGCAAACGGTAAAAGATCTAATATGTGGGGACTAGTTGGTGGCACTAATGAAGGTGCTGAAACTCCGTGGGAAGGACTTAAAAGAGAAATCCAAGAAGAAATTGGACAACTTCCAGAAATTAAAAAAACATTACCTTTAGAAAGTTTTATTTCTCCTGATAGTAAATTTTATTTCCATACCTATCTGTGTGTAATAGAGCAAGAATTTATTCCTAAACTTAACAACGAACACGATGGCTATGCTTGGTGCAGTTTTACTAAGTGGCCAAAACCCTTGCATCACGGATTACGTAATACTCTTCAAAGCAAAATTAATTTAACTAAGTTAGAAACTGTGTTTCAAACTATTAATTTACTTGACACTTAACCTAAAATAAAGTATAATAGAATTATGAAAGTCTTAGTTATTGGCGATATAATCATCGACAGATATATTTACGGCGCAAGCACACGTTTGAGTCCTGAGGCACCCGTACCAGTTGTTACACAAGAACGTATTGTAGAAACTGTAGGCGGTGCAGGACTTGTTTACGAAAATTTAAAAAGTTTAGGTGTAGATGTTAGTCTATATGAACCTGATCAGCCTACAAGTATAAAAACACGAGTTATGTGTGACGGACATTATGTCACACGCATTGACAAAGATTACATTGCAGACGGTTATGACGTTTTAGAAGAACTACAAGAATTTCCATTTAACAAATACGACTATGTAATACTAAGTGATTATAATAAAGGTGTATTGGAGTTTAGTGAACAAATTATACAATTAGCAAACAAAGCAGGCTGTTGTGTTATTGTAGATCCAAAGAAATCAGCAGAACATTACAAAGGTGCCTGGCTTGTAAAACCTAACGAAAAAGAATTTACAGAATTAGACTTTGATCTTTGGCAAGGTAATATTATTACTACACGGGCTGGTAAAAATGTTGTTGCAAGCATAGACAACGTAGTGTATGACATACCAGTTGATGTTGTAGAAGTAAACGATGTTACTGGTGCAGGCGATTGCTTTCTAGCAAGTTTTGTTTATGGACTTACTAAAGGTTATGATTATAAACATTGTATCGAACTTGCTGTTAAAGGATCTACCAAAGCAGTTACACATCTAGGCACATATACGCTTGCTGTAAGCGACTTAGAAGATCGTATAGTGTTTACTAACGGAGTGTTTGATATACTGCACAAGGGTCATTTTGAGCTCTTAGCAGAAGCAAAAACACTCGGTGAGAAACTAATTGTAGGTATTAACAGTGATGCAAGTGTCAAACGTCTCAAAGGCGAAACACGCCCAATCAACAATCAGATAAAGCGCATTAGTCAATTAGAAATATTACCGTGGGTAGATCAAGTAGTTGTATTTGATGAAGATACTCCATACGAATTAATTAAAAAATTAAAACCGCATCTAATTGTAAAAGGTGGCGATTATAAAATAGAAGAAGTTGTAGGTAATGATTTAGCAGATGTACACATAGTATCAACTGTAGATGGTTATTCCACAACTAGCATAATAGAGGCAAGCAAATGAGAATTTTAGTTACAGGACACCAAGGATTTATTGGCAAGAATATTGCAAGCTATTTACAGCAACAAGGTCACGAAGTTGAAGGATGGGAATGGCAACCAGGTATACTTCCTAGTACTGAAGACTATGATTGGTGTATACATTTAGGTGCTATTAGTAGCACAACATACACAGACGTAAATCAGATACTAGAACAGAACTTTGAGTTTAGTGTAAGACTTATACAAATATGCGAAAACTTTGGCACTAACTTTCAATATGCATCTAGTGCAAGTGTTTACGGACCTACTGAACATTTTACAGAAAATGGGCCATTGCTTCCGCAAAGCCCGTATGCTTGGAGCAAGTATTTGTTTGATAGATTTATTAATCAATACATAGACGAATTTCAAATTAAAATTCAAGGCTTTAGATACTTTAATGTGTACGGCGCAGGCGAAGAACATAAAGGCGATCAGGCAAGCCCTTATACTAAATTTACACATCAAGCAAAAGAAAATGGCTATATTAATTTATTTGAAGATAGTGAAAAATATAGACGAGATTTTGTTTGTGTAGATGATATTTGTAAGTTGCACGAAAAAATGTTTGGTGTCGACCAATCGGGTATATTTAATGTAGGCACCGGACGCAGTGTAAGTTTTTCTACTGTTGCTAACGCTATTGCTAATAAGTACGATGCTAAAATTAACCTAATACCAATGCCAGAGAATATCAAATCACAATATCAAAAGTATACCTGTGCAGATTTAACTAATTTAAATAGTGTAGTAGATATGCAATGGACTAACATAGAGGAATATATAAATGCAGCGTCTTGAAGGATTTGTTAAAAAAGGCTGGGGTTACGAATTAATTTGGGCTACCAATGACAAATACTGTGGTAAAATTATGGTATTTGAAAAAGCAGGCAATATGTTTAGTATGCATTTTCATAGAGAAAAAGACGAAAGTTGGTTTGTCAATTCTGGTAAATTTAGAGTTCGTTGGATTGATACTACTAATGCTAGACTACACGAAAAAGATTTATCCGAAGGTGATACTTGGCATAATCCTCCACTACAACCTCATCAATTAATTGCGCTAGTAGACAGTAGTAGTATTACAGAAGTAAGTACAGCCGATAGTGTTGAAGATAATTATCGTGTTGCTCCGGGCGATAGCCAGAAAGCACAACAAGCACTAGAACAAGAGGAATCGAATGGTTAATATTTACTGGGGCGACGAATCTCAACAATCAGGATATATAGCACCAAAGTGTGTAGTTGGTTTAGATCGAGACGGCGTTATAAATGTAGAACGTGGAGAGTACACGTACAAAATAGAAGACTTTGAATTTGAAACAGGCAGCCTCGAAGCAATTGTTAAACTTAGAAGATTAGGACATAAAATTGCTATTATAACTAACCAAGGCGGAATTGCAAAGGGTCTGTATACACAAGAAGATGTAGATATATTACACAATTATATGTTTGAAGAACTTGGCAAGGCAGGTTGTCGTAGTATAGACGGACTATACTATAGTGAAAGCAGTCATAAAACAGATATATATGCAAAGCCTAATATAGGAATGTTCAAACGTTGTGAAAAAGAAGTACCTCACGTAAAATTTTCAAAAGGATTTTATGTAGGCGACAGTATTAAAGATCTAAAAGCTGCAATGAAAATAGGTGCAAGACCTATACTAGTTAGAACAGGCTACGGTAAAGAAACTGAAGAACTAATTAACAAAAGATTTACATATCAAAAGATAAAAAAAGCGACCAAAGTGTTTGATAACTTGGCCGCTTTTGTTGACTATTTAGAAAGACTTTAAGCCTGTGCTTCACCCCATTTAAGGATCAAGTTACTTTCACTAGAAGCACCTGACACTTTATACACGTTAATAGCAAGGACATCAGGGCCATTTGGATATGTTCCTCGGCCGCCTAATGGTGTATTTGTTAGTTCTTTCAATTCACTAAAGTCTACAGTAGAACGTTCGCCGGGTTGTGCAATGAATGAGAAAATAGTCTCTCCTGGTTGTGCATAAGGTGGTTCTTCAAAAGTAAATTGTATGTTACCACTTGTTGCACTTAACGTTCCAGTAAAAGAGTTATTAAAAGTTAATCGATAAAACTCAGTGCCACCGTGATTTAGCAATGTTACGTTAGAAATACTAGTGTTAGCAGGGAATGTAACTGTGCCGCCTGTAACAACTGTTCCTGTACTTGCACCACTTGCATCAAAAGATGATTTACTTACATACGCAAAGTTTCTGTTTACTAAGTTGCCGCCAAAGGCAAATGTGAAATTGTTTTGCTGATAGCCAGCATCTGGATCATCTGAAATTTTGATTCTATAATCGCCATCTCTGCTTCTAAATTGAACATTTTCTACTGTTCTGTTATCTGCAACATCATAAACAGTATCTCCGTTCAAGTTAACAGAACTAACAACAGATCCAATCAACACTGGACCATTGGTGTTGTACACACTTTGGTCAAAATCAATTTCATCGTTTCTGCCGCCAAATTCGTTAGTTTGCATAGTTACTGATAATACTGGCTGAGTATTAACTGTTGCGGTTGTTGCGGCAGCACCGTCTGACCACTTAATAGAGCCACCTGCTGCAATCTGTGCAAAACTAGGTTGTCCGCCTTGTGCTTCTGTACTAAGTGTTTGCCAAAGAACATCTGCAGGATTAGTTGGATAGTTTTTAGGATTAAGAATTCCTTCAACAACAATACCACCTTCAATAGGTATACCGCCGGATTGACTTTCTGATGTAACTTCTAGTTCTTGCAACAATAGCTGCGCACGATTTAAAAGTTCTCTTTCGCCTAAATCTCCAACAAGTGCGTTCGAAACACTCGGAGACAATCTAATCAAGAAAGCTGTTTGCTTAGTTGTAGTAACTTCTAATCCAGGTTCTGTGTATGAGAAAATATAACCTCTATCTTCATCAAAACCACCGTCTGTTAGGAACGCAGAACCCCAGTGACTAATAAGTGGAGTAATAGTTTGTGATATTAGTACAACACCTGTTCTAGCACTATGACTCGCAGCAACTCCTGCGGTATATTGTCTATTTGCGCCTGCTTGGAAGTTTTCAAAAGTAGCACCTCTAATACAACCAGTTAGGCGGTTTAGTGTGTCATTTTTTCCAGTAAAGTCGATAATTTCATTATCTATATATACTGTACCATATTCGGGAAAGAAACTAGAATCTTCAAGCACTATATAATTTTGAGTTGCATCTATTGCTTCTGCAAGTTTGCCGCTTGGTCCTTCGTTAGCAACTTCATAACGTACAGGCAAGTTACCTGAACGCATAAACGCTTCTGTGTTTACGTTTGAGTTACGCATTCTGTGTGCAAACACAAAGTTACCATCACTACCACGTAGCATAAAGTCAATGAAACCAGCACCATACCAACTGTATTGAATACCAATCATTTGCATTTTAGCAATGTCGATATTGTAACCACTTGGGCCTGTACCGTCTAATCTATCTAAGTTAAACTCACTTTGTTTAACTTTTTTATCAACTACTAAGTTAATCTTTGCACCTGTAATATTTACTACACCTCTAAAGTCAGGAGTTACAGTACATTCAGTTTGATCGTTAACGTGTGTTACAACGTGTGTCATACCTTTAATAATAATTCTGTCGCCTGCTTTTAGCTGATCTTCAAAACGTGTATTTGTTCCTGTAATTAAGTTAGTGTCAATATCCATTGCTATAGTACCAGCAAGTTGTCTAGTACCAGTACGCTGTACAACTGAAATTTGTGTTCCATCGAATTCCCAGAAAATACCGTTTTGATCATCAAAGATACCCGAGCGCACTGTTGCACCGTGCCAGCTAACAACACTCATTTGTGAGCCAAATCCTAGTACAGCTTCGGTTGCACCTAATCTACGCTGTGCTCTAACTTTAAAAGTTCTTTCATCTATAACTTGAACTACTTCATAATCAAATTTTGGAGGAACAGCAGTTTCTGCTCCACTATTATATCCAGGTGTTTCTACACCAAGTAATCGAATAATTCCACCTTCTTGTACTCCGTGATCATTATCATCTGTAACCACAGTAATAAGTGATCCGACTTCTACACCGTCTGCCGTTAAACTGCGTAAATCGTAACTCGGAGCAAAAAGTGCACCAGTGGTATACATAATACCTTTACCTGATTGGTAACGAATGTACTTTTTACTTTGACGTATTGCTTGCGCACCGTGTTGCGGTCCACCTGTACCTAGCTGTACACCACCGTCATACGGTCTATGGATAAAGAAGCTGTCTGGACGTGGGTAAACTGATCCTGCAATACTTGTAGTAGTATCAATAAATCCTTCTGCTCTTGCTTGATAACGTAATGTATTAACAGTCGGAATATCAGATACAAAGAACGATCCAGCTACTAGGTTATGATTATTTGATCCGTCATCTGATCCAACGCCAACAATAAACGATCCACCTGGAACTAGTCCGTGTGCGTTTGGAAATTCAATTTGCAATGTAGCCAATGATCCAAAATCAATAGTTGTTAATCTATTCATATTAGCAGTTGTTGCTTCGGACATTTGTACTGTGCTGATTAAATCAAAATTATTACCTCTTGATGCTTCAATAAAATCAGGTGTAAATCCTGTTATAGCACCTAAGCCATCAACTGAAGACACTCTAATAATAAGATCATTCAACGGCGATATGCCGCCAAGTAAGAAACCAGGTATTAAAACTCTATTTCCTCGTTTATAACCTGATCCTGCATTTGTAGAAATTATATTACCATATACACCCGAATCTCTAGTTAAATTAAACGTAGCATCACTACCTACATTTGGATCATTTGCACCTAATACATCGATATAAATTCCAATAGGTTCATATCCTGTGCCAGATGATGATATTCCGTCAATTGATCCGCCTAGCAAATCAATTACACTTGTTACTGTAATAGTTAAATCGTTTTCTGGTGTTGCTGCGCCAAATGCTGTTCCTGGAATTAATAATTCCATTCCAACATTGTAGTTGTCGCCTGGATCTGAAATAGTCGCTACATACTGCGCTCCGTTTTGGCTTACATTAAATGTAGCACCTGAAGGTGTAACGTTTTCGCCAGGTTGACCAATTTTAGTATCGCCGTTAAAGGTAACACCCGAAACTGTTGTAGCAGTAATTTCACCGTTTACACCAACATTGTCAATTACAATAGTACAATCGTTCGCTGGAGAAGTTCCTCCTAGTAATGTACCCAATACTGTGAAGTTTTCTGTTGCCAAATAGTTTACACCAGTATTTGTAAAATTTACTTCATAATTAGATCCATTTACTGTAACATCAAATGCTGCGTTTGTACCAGAAACAGATGTTGTAGTATAAGTTGCATTAAACACAGTTCTGTTAGCAGCAGGTGCTTGTCCTGCAAATGATATAGAAGTAATTCCGCCATTTGCATCTACAGTATCAACACCAATTCTCAAAAACTGCGAAGGTGCTGCATTTTGAGAAAGTAAAAATCCTGCAACATCAATTACATCCCCCGGCACATAACCAAATCCTATTTCAGAAGTGTTTACTACTACACTTGTGAATGCGCCGTTTTCGTAGCTTATATCAAATGTTGCATCCGAGCCGTTTCCGCCTTGAAATACAGCAGTTTGATCTGGTAAGTAAATGTCGTTGTTAAAGTGTGTTCCTGAAATTTCAGCATCAGCAATAGAGTTTGCACTGTCAAGGATTTCAGTTACTATAATAAGTGCATCGTTTTCTGGAGTTGTGCCGCCAAGTGATGTACCTGGAATAATAATTCTATCGCCTACTTCGTAACCTTCTCCACCGTCGTTAGCAATTGCATCTAGTACATATGTAAAACTAGAATCTACAGCAAAAGAAATATCAAATCTTGCATTTTCGCCATCTGATGTATCATTAGTACCGACTAAATTTGTATAGTTTGTTGTATTACCTATAACAGGTTCTGTAAAATTGTCACTAAATGTTAGAGTGCTCCCAGCAATGCTGCTTACATAAATTGCAAATCCGTCGCCTCGATCTACAGCTAAATTTTCAACTATACCAGTAACATCACTAACTGTAACTTGATTAGTTCCTGCAGGCACATCTCCAACTACAGTAGGAGTAAGATATAAGCCACCGCCTTGCGACTGATCAATAATACCAGTTACCTGAGAGCCTAACGGAATTTCGCCGCCTGCTGTTTCTAAAGGAGAACCAATTTCGGGTGGATCATCATCATATGGTATAATTGTGCTGCCTGCTAATACTCCAAGCTCTGTAGTCATTGTTCCTGAGCTACCTTGACTAGCTACAGAAAATACTGATCCGCCAATATCTGCGCCTGTATAAAATCCTGCTTTTCTTAATTGCGTATATGTAGTTGATAGTACAGTTCCTGAAATAGTGCCAACTTTAGATTTTGCATAATAAGTAAATGAAGTTGAATCTACAATAGTAACTATCACAAATGAACCTTCAGCTCTTGCTGCACCGTTAACACTATCTTCAAGTGCTTTAATAGTAATTGGAGTTCCTGCTGTAAATCCGTGCGGTGAAACAGTTGTAACTGTAATTAATGATTGACCTACACCTTGTGTCCCAGCAGATGCATCTGTTACAACACTAAGTACTGGTGTATCTGTTCCTGGTACTTCGTATACACTAGGATAACCTCTTAGTGTGCCAATTGCTGCCCATTTAGTAGGCTGTAGACCATATTCAAAGTCAGCGTCGAGCATTGATAACGGTTGTGCAATACGGTTACGTTCAATTGCATCTGTACCAAAATCATATGGTCTAGTTGTTACAACACTTTTACCGTTTTCAATTCTTTCTACAAATACCTGTAGTTCATCTGTGCTACTATGACTACTAGTATCATAGTTCAATTCAATGAGTGTAACTGCATCTGTTGTTTGTATATAAAAAGGAAAGTCACTATCAGATGAATTATCATCTGTAACAATAACTTTTGCACCTGTTTGTACATTAGTAAAGTTATACAAAACTTCACTTCTTGTAGAATTTGATATTAATAGCAGCTCGTCTGAATTATATCTACCTTGTATTTTTACAGTTCCTACTCCTATTGGAGATAATACCGGTAATGCACTTAATCCGTTTTCAATTACATCAACAGTATTGAATGCAAGTGTGTTTATCTTTGCAGGAGCTCCAGCAGTTATTGCGTTAGCAGTTGCACTAACAAACGTATGAACACTTGTATCCGAACTTACTCCAACATTTACTGTAATAGTAGTTGCTGTTGTATCAATAACTTTAACTGGTGAATAATAATATTTGTCTTTGCCGTAATCATTAGGAACACCCGAACTTCTAGGATATGGATGATTTGTTGCATTACCGTCTCTTGCACAAGTAAAAGTTAAACTGCTCGGAGCAATATGAATTTCGTCGCCTACATTAATTGAATGGCTACCTAGTGTTAATTCCATTACACCAGTTGTTGGTTTATAAGATGCGCCTGTTGGTGTGTAAGCTAATGATTGTACAGTCTTGCTAATATCTACTGTTTGTGTTTGTTCAGTATTTAATGCTGAATATAACGTATTAGTAAAAATATAATCTTTTATAAGAATTCCAATAAATTCGTGAACATCTGTTTCAGGTGTGCGGTCGCCGTCAACCTGAGCAACGTCTTGATCCCAATAATATTTAATTGTATTTCTAAGGGTTTCGTTGCCGCCGTATCTTAAATCTTCTAAATATGCATCAATAACATATCCTACATCTCTTTCGCATTTTGCTGCGTTATAGGTATAGCCAACATAACCAGGCTGTCCTGTATTAATTTTATTTTGAATAAAAGCATTAGCTTCTTTTTGTATAAACGTTTTATTACGTTCTAATAAACTATATGCATCAGGAAATAAATTATCTAATCTTCCTATGCCCGGTTTAAATACATAATTTTTTATTTGTGTCTTTGCCATTACTTATAATCCAAATGCTATTGATAGAGCCAGTGCAGTACTATCTGTATATTGCTTATTCGATATATCTAAATCTGTTGTTGGTAACGTATTAACTTTAGCTGTGCTAAAAGTAGCAGAAGCCGGAGTAGTTTGACCAATCACAGTATTATTTATAGTAGCGTCTACTATACTACCAGTTAAGCCGGTAGATGTTACAGCAGCTATTTTAGTTCCATCAACTTTTAAAACTATTTCATTTACTGCTTCTAATTCTAAATTATTTCCTGAGGCCAAGTTAGTTATACCTGTGCCTCCTACATTTAAGCTTCCGCCGATAAAAATGTCTTGTTCTACAGCAATGCCGCCTGCAACTGTTAAGGCACCTACGGTAGGTGAAGTTGCATTAATTGTAGAGTTAACATCTAATGTGCCAAATCTTCCTGTTGGGTCAACTATATTAATTGTACCAAAATTATTTCTATTTTCGTCTGTATAATATAATACATTAGGAGCATTTAATGGAACTGAAAATTGTAAAGATCCGCTAGTTTTACCTTGTGAATCTGCTCCAGAAGTTCCGTCACTGTGACTTAATCCAACACTATACAATTCGGAATCAATTTGATTTCCAACTACAATAAAAAATTTTAAATTTGGAACATTTATAGAAAATGAATATGTTGATTGTCTTGCAACTGTAATAGTGGGATTGTCAACAGGATCTGCTTCAGCAATTAAAAAAGAGTTTTGACCTTCAGTAATAGTAAAGTCTGTAAAATCAACATCTGTATCGTCACCGGGATTTATTGCGGTGATAATACTGTTTGCAATAATATTACCTTCGTTGTCGACTGAAAAGCCTGGACCTTTAAATCCGTATTTTGACTCAAAAGGCGAATTAACTGTTGCCATAAACCTACTCCTATATGTTATTTATCAGACTATAGGAGGGTTAACTGTATGGAAGTATTGTCCTGTAAATATTACTTTTGTACCAGTAAAATTAGTCGATAATTCACTGTCTATAATCGGTGTTACACTAACATCAACATAACTATCGTTAACAGTTACCGAAACATCTATCATATCGTTTAATGTATTATTTCTTGCGTAAATAACTACAGAGGCACGATCAACACTAGCTGTAACTAGAGCTTTTATAATTTCTTTATTATCTCTATCAAAGTCTGCACTAATAGTATATTCAACTGTTGCAAAATCGCCTACGTGCCATCTGTCAAGTAGTGTATTTTCGTACAATTGTTTCCAAGGACCTTTATGACTAGTTCCTGCATTATTTCTAAACAATACAGTGTTTTTCATTCCTTGTGATAGATATTTCATCAAATTATTCATATTATGCCCCTGTTGACAAAATATTTATCAGTTTTTTACGGTAATTAATTTTCCGTATTCTGGCAAATATAAGTATTCAATTTTACTATTATACAATGTTCTTACAGCATCGTCAAGTGTTTCAACAAGAGGTTCACCACCTAAATTAAAACTAGTATTAAAGATAATTGGAACACCTGTCTTTTCTTTAAACGTTTTAATAATATCATAGTAGTGAGGATTTTGTTCTCTAGTGACCGTTTGTATGCGACACGTTCCGTCTACGTGAATAATAGCAGGAATCTTTTCTTCAATACCTGGTTGACAGTTTACAGCATACATCATTGTAGGAGAGCTCTTCATACCACGTAGATCAAACCACTCGTGTACATCTTCTTCTAGTATACTACCTGCAAATGGACGGAAATACTCACGATGTTTAATTTCATTAACAAAATCTTTGCCATCTTCAAAAGTTGGATCAAACATTAAACTACGATTACCTAATGCTCTAGGTCCGTTTTCGCTTTGTCCTTGGAAACAGGCAACAATATTTTTTCCTGTCATTAGTTCAACAATATCATTGTGATTTGCGTCTGACACAGTACTGTTGTACTTATCTGCGATAGAAATAATTTCATTTACGTGTAAATCATATTTAGGACCTAAATAAACAGTGTCAGCTTGAGGCTTAACTGTTGTATCTTCAGTATGATGGTGGTGCCAAATTAGTGCTGCACCCATTGCGGTTCCAGCATCGTTTGAAACTGGTTCAACATATAGTTCAATGCCTTCATCTTTTAACTGTTCTAAGTAATAATAATTTGCAACACAGTTTAATCCGTAACCGCCACTAATTACAACATTTTTGCAACCACTTAATTCAACAGCGTGTCTAATTAAATCGACTACTGCTTCCTGTGTTTGCGTTTGTACAGCATATGCTAAATCTCTTCTGTTTTGTAATAATGTAACATCTTCAGATTCATTGTTGTTTAAGTAGTTGTACATATTTTGATTAACAACTGCGCCGTTTGGGTATCTAGGTAAAATTAAATTTCTATTTGTTGTTGGAACAGGATTATCATTTGCCTCAAACAACGGCGGTATATCATCGTTTTTAGAACCATATGGAAATAATCCCATAGTTTTACCTGCTTCGATACTCGACCATCCGCAATATTCTGTTACTGCTTCATATGCCTTTACAATGCCTGCCTTATCAGTAATAGACAAATTAAATTTTGCACCCGGTTCCCACTCGCCTCCTGAAAAGTCTGTCATATATGCATTTATAAGCATATTTCTTGCACCCATAGTTTTGTGCAAGGTTGTAATTTCCGCAGGGTATGTACATTTATATATACTTTCAGTTTCATACACTGTCATAGTATCATTTTCTATAGTTAAAGGAAAAAATGTACCTGCACCATCTACAATTACTGCTACAGCTTCTTCAAATCCACTTCTATAAAAGGCCAAGCCGGCGTGCATTTTGTGATGAAACATTGCCATATCGATAACTTGAGGATGTGTACCATCTTCGCCGTAACGAGTGTCTTCTATCAAGCCTATTTTTCTTGCGAGACCTGTGTAAACATCTTCTCCGGAGTAATCTAATGTGCCAGCTGTATGTAAGGGTGTTGTATGAGAAATACATAGAAAATCAAGTTTATCAGTGTACTCTTTTATTTTTAGTATTGATGCTAGAGGTCCACCGTCGTATTTTCTACGGGTTAATCTTTCCTCTTCGATACTAAAAACTATTTTGCCATCCTTTAATAGACATACTCCTGCATTATGTCCTCTAGCAATACCTGCTATCCAAACCGGCTTATCGTTCATTTTAATATCCTCTATATGTTTTGTCAAAATTTTCTAACTCTTTATATAAAATGTCACCATACATTTGTAAATTATCAACATTATCTTTGATTTCTTGACATTTATAGTACCATTTTGTTTGCTCTGGCTTCAATTTTGTATTGTCTAAATTTAAACTTGGCTTTAATATATTATATAACCAATCAATACATAAACCAGGTGACGGATGTGGATCTTGCCATTCTTTCCACTTATATAATAATTCTTTCTGTTTCCAGCAGTATGTTCCTATAGGCTCTAACCAATTTTTGTGATTGAATATTTTTTTGTAAGGAGAAAAAATTTCCTTATTCCATAAATTAGAAAGGTTTGAATCCTCGCCAAAATTTTCTGAATTAATATAGTCATTACCTAACTTAGAAAAATCACTTATAGTAGTCATTCTCCATTTACATTTTTTATTTTCTAATAAATTAATTATACTATACATTGCGTTTAAGGACAACATAATATATGATTCTTCGTCAAAAAAGTTTTCTACCCATTTTTTATCATATAACGATTTGTTTGTGTAGCTAAAAATAGAACCTTTAGTTTTCCAATTAAAATCAGTATCCCTGTTTAAAGGTGGACGAAATAGATGATAATCATTCCTTAAATGGCTTGACCATTGTACTACAACTGTATCATTTTCATTAATGTTATTTTTTAAACAACATTCTGCAACTCTGTTAGCAATGGCTACATTACCTATTCCGGGTATTCCCCAATTTTCGAATTCATCAAATTCTAATCCAAAAAAGTCTGCCCAAGTAGGCCAAGCATAAGATGTAAAACTACATCCAAAAGTATACAATCTTGACATACTATTTTGTAGCTTCTTTAATCTCTTTAATTATAATATCTTCAATTTTTTCGTTCATTGCCATTACACCTTCGTTTACTCTATCAACATATTCATCAACAGTAATACGAATCGGAGAGTAAATTCTTGCGCCTTCGCCCATATCTAATATCTTAAATGTTTTTTCTTTAGGATATGAAACATTTTCTTTAAATGTACTTCCAAGTACAATAGTAGATTTCTTTTCAAAAGCATATGCTAGGTGTTGACCGACACTATCACATCCTAAAAAGTGATCTGCTTGTGCAATTATAGCTGCCCATTCTCTTAATCCAATTCCTTGCGGAATTGCAACTGGTTCTGAAATTCCGTGCTTTTGAAATTCGAAAGCAATTTCGCCCATATAAATTACTGCGTATTCTTTGTTTAATTTTTTGACAATGCTAAGAACATTTTCTGGCTCAAAACTTCTACCACTGAAATCAGTAATCATCCCATTCTCATTAAAGACTCCTCTTCCAAATGGTTGGAATACTACAGCTTTGTCTTTGCCAGTTTTTTCTTTAACTTCTTTAATGACCTGTGCACCAGCTATTTTTTCGTGTTTACTTAAAACAATTTTAGGCTTAGGTAAATCTCTAACACCTTTGTTATTAATTGCAATATCATACGCTTCAGCTAAACTAGCTTTTTGGTTATAATATTCCCACACTCTGTACGGTTCAGGACTTATTAATTCCATATCTTTTAGCTTATCTTCAAACAAATTCTTATGCCATACATCATAAGCTTTTGCGTGTAATAGCGGATGGCCTTTGTAAAAATCTGTGCCACCTTCACAAACAATAATAAAATTATTATCAGGATTTTCTTCTGCAAATTTTTCTAGTGCAGGTATTGAACACACTACACGGCCGGCGCCGCCGTTAATAAAAAATGCTTTGTTTCGAGACATATTGTTATCCTATCAAAATTATATACGCATATATTTATGGCATCATTTTTTTAAGACTAGTCAAAGTGAAAGGCGCAGTTGCGCCTTTCAATGTAACATTTTATAAAATATTATAATAAATCAATAATGTTATTTTGTGCTTCTTGGGCAGGATTGTCAACTGGATTTCTTAACATATTTACTTTCCAAGGTTGCACTAGTTTTACTTTAGACATACTTAACACTGCGCCTGCACCATTAGCTGAATTTTGTGAATAAAATACATTTTCGTATGATCCTGCATCTGGATGATACTCGTGGGCATATGCAGTTGTTCTAGTAAATCCTGTTATGCCACCAGTTTCATTTACTGCTGTGATTGTTACTAAAATATCAGGAGCGTTAGATCCATTTTTATATCTAGGGTCAGTTATTAATAGTCTGTCTCCTACAATATATCCTGTACCTTCAGCATCAACAGTAACAGTCCATCCAACACCAAACGTTTCTGGTAAGTCTCTCATCCACTGCTTATATTTTGCAACTTTATTATAAATTGAAGTTGGAAGATCTTCTGATAAATTTTTATCTGCGTTAGCTAATAAATTATTTCTTCTTCTTAACATATCTTCCCAAGTATCGATTGGTTTTTTCCAAGGAAATGGTTTAACAAAAACACCTGCACCTGGGTCATATTCAATTTCTTCTACTTCGTATACGTGATCCGGTAACATAGGGTCATTTCTAGTGTACGCTAATGGATATCCTGGAATTTCTTCTGTAATTTCAGGAACAGTTTCAGGATTAATGCCGCTGCCGCCTGATTGCAGCATAGCACATATCAAAGTATTTTCATCGCAGTTAACTTCTACAGCATAAACATCAGAATCTTCGTCGTCATTAAAGCCTGATTCCCACTCTGATTCTGTAATACAGCTACCAGTCATTCTATTAGTATTTCGATCTATTACGACATATTTTTTATCTGGACCGTTGTATGTTAGTGTACCTGTTTTACCTTCCTCGTTTGACATTGAGTATTGATCGTCTGTAACTGGATATGTAAATTCTTTTGATATATTTTCCATTTTTAAATCCTATTAGTAATAAACTACGTAAACTAGGCCGCCACCGCCCCATTCGCCGCCGCAGCATTGGTTGTCGTATTTTTGTGCAGCAAGGCCGCCGCCTCCTGGAAAATGTCCACATCCGCAGCCGGCGTGCCAACTTCTACAACCACCTGTACCAACTCTTGATCCGCCAGCTGTAAACGGTGCATTTGCTGTATAACTTCTTCCGTATCCGAAGCAATATTGTGTTAGCTGTGCATTACCAATAGTGCCAGGAGCACAAAAATCAAATGATCCGTTAACAATGCCGCCGCAACACCAACACATAGAACAGCAACCATAGCAGCTACCAAAATAGAAACAACGTGAATATTGGTCTGAATATCTGCCGCCGCAGACTCTAGCAAGCCAAGTACCGGATCCACCACCACCGCAGTTACAAATAAACGAACAAAATCCGCACTGGCCGTATTTGTTACTAGGATCTGGACAACATCCACTACTTGCTGCGCATATAGTAATGCAATCTCCTGGACATACATTACATCCTTTAACAGCGTAGCCGCCGGATCCTGCGCCTCCGCCTTGTTGACAACAACATACACCCGGACCAGAACCACCTCCGGACCATATTTCAAATACTGCGTAAGATACTCCTGCTGGAACCACCCACTGACAACATCTTCCTCCGTTTTGGTTACTTAAACTAGTATTGTAAACCATAAACTCGTTAGGTTCAATAGTTTCTCCTGGTTGGTATCCGAATAAATAATCTCTTAAACTTGACATTTCAATTCCTCTTAAACCGAAGTCGGATAGTAAATAGTTACTAATCCGCCCGCGCCGTATTGACCACAGTATAAAGTATTAGTGTGACTAACAGATGATGCTCCGCCACCGCCTGGCCAATGCGGTACGCCACCTAAACAGCATCCTGGTCCGTTAACACAATAGCTCATTGTTCCTCTACTACCTGCTGGAGTAAATGGAGCACTTGGCATAAAGCCATACGCTGACTGACTACAATGTGGAGCACCAACAGCAGATCCAGTAGATCCGCAAAGGCCAAAGCCACCAGTCCAAGAACCGCACTGATAAGGAACACATCCTTGACAACTACAATTAATCATAAAGTAGCATCGTGTTCCACCTTGGCCGCCGCCTGATGCACAAACTTCAACTGCTCCGCCGTTAACACTTACAAAACTAGGATTGCCTGAACATCCGCAGCAATAACTTTGTGAACATCCTGTTGTTCCAGCTGCACAAATTGTGTATGTGTCTCCTTCACTAACACTTTTTATGAACTTTCTTGCATAAGACCCTGAGCCTCCAGGCCAACCTGCACGACAGCAGCACACACCTGCGCCGCCTCCGCCGCCGCCCCACAATTCAACAGCAAACCAATTTACGCCTGCTGGAACTGTCCATAAACAACAGGCTCCGCCATTATTTTGAGTTGTTTTTGAGGCATTGAATACGTGGAATTCAGTAAAGTCTACTGCACTACCCGATGCACTTCCTACCTGTAATAAGTCTCTAAGTCCAGCCATTTAATTATGCTCCTGGTTCAGTTGGAAGATTTACTTTCCACGCTTCGATTTCGTCTGCTGTTCCGTATCCGTAAGTTGCAGGTAAATCACGTAATGCTTGTCTGTAATCGATCCAAGGTTGTTTCACTGAATCTGGCATATCTGGTGATATTTTACCATCACTTGAAATTAATGCACCGTTTCTTCCGTTGATTACATCGTCCCAGTCTAGCGGTGGTTCTTTAAATGCAGGTAATACCCAACTTGTACCATTATGTATTAATTCGTCTTTGTTATATGTTTGTCCTAACGTAGCAACTGTTTCAAATTCGGTAGTTGATCCATCTGGCATATTTTCAACAGTCGTTGATGTATCGTCATATGTTACTAAACCTTCTTGTATAATAGCCATTATAACTGGATCATCTGCTGCTACTACTTCAACTCTTCTATGATTAATTGGAACCGGAACATCTGCTCCGTCCTCCATTGATGTAAGTACTGGTTGAATTTGACTAAACTTTCCTGTTGTTTCGTCTACAAAAACCCAAACTCGGTCCGGGCCTTCATAAGATGCTGAGCCTGTTCTACCATCAGCACTTGTTGACGCAAACAATCTATCTGCAATGTTGTAAGTAAAACTTACTGTTGTTTCTGTAATTGGTGTTGGCATCTTTTATTTTCCTTTTAAGTATACGATATTTTAACCATTCCGCCGGCTCCGTGCTGTCCGTAACAACGACCGTCACTACAAGCTCTTCCTGGGGTGCCAGCGCCTCCTGGTCTCGAAGGTGGAGAACACATAAAGTATACACCCGATCCTGCTGAGTCTTTAGCACACATTTGTGATGCACGTCTATCTGACTGGAAACCTCCAGGAGCAAATGATACCATTTGATCTCGACAATAGCAGTTAACAAAACTAATATTGCCGCCACCTTCAAAATTGACATCGCCTAAGCCTTCGCCGCTTAATAATCCCCAGCAACATATATATCCGTAGCAGAAACCACCCCGTGTCATCTCAGAACATCCGCCTGCTCCACCTAATGCACATCCTATTACGCTTCCAGCAGTAACATCAAAAACATAGCTAGGTTGAGCTCTAGATGATATTCCGCAACATCCGTTACAGCTACTTGATCCTCCTGAACATATTCTGTATTGACAATTTTCTGCTGTATCAATAGTAAGTTTCGAGTAAGATCCCGCAGTTGGCATTGTTCCTGCTCGTTCACAACATCTAGCACCTTGACCGATACCTCCTGAACCCCACATTTCAAAAGTAACTTTAGTTACTCCTGCTGGAACTGTCCATAGACAACAGCAACCGCCGCTGCTTGCGCCGTCGTCAATTCTCTGCACATAGAAAACTTTATTAGGGTTTCCTATTGTGGGCGGTGATTGATCTGATAGTAATGTACGTAAACTTGGCATTTTATGTTCCTGAAATTACCCACCCGTATGTTGCACCGGTATAAATTAATATCGGCGCCGAGTTGTTGATGTCTATAGTTAGGTTTTCTGCTAACCCTTGAATGTTTGCTCCGTTTCTAGCTACAGTAATTGAGCTAGATCCGGCGTTGCCACCAACGTCTACAATTTGTACAGTGTCGCCAGCAACAAGAGATCCACCGTCTGCTGTTGTGTTTGGCAATGTGATTGTAATTCCGCCGGCAGTGCATAAAACTCTATCGTTAACGCTTGCTGAATATGTTGTGCCGGTGGAAACTGTGTTAGTTGAGTATGTTAGTGTATTTGTAATGTATCTTCCCATAACAGTTATATCCTTTATTAATAGTATTTATGCTGCTGTCTCGATTCCGAACGCTACAACGCTTACGTTTGCTTGCGAGGATCTAACAACTATCTTTTGTGTTGCTGCGAGCACAATACCTGTACGTTCTAGAACGTTTTTTGGTAAAAGTTCTGTTTGATACTCTATGAACTCGCCATTTGTAGGTGTATCTAAATCAGCAATAGCTAAGTTAATAGTAGTAGGCTGGCTACCTCTATTAACAATGTTAACACTTGCCACAGTATATGTTTCTGCTGGGCAAGTGTAGACAGTTGTATTTGTTGCTGCGAGTAAATCTTCACCTGCTAGTCTACCTGTGGCCATTTTATTTTCTCTCCATTATTGTTGTAAGAAGTAGTTCAATGCTACTGGAGCACCTGAAATACCGCCTGTATAATTTACTTTCTGTAGTATATTTATCTGAACGCCTGTTGTTGTTGTTATTTCTTGCCCTGATATGAAAACACTACCTGCTGTAATACTGTTAACATTTAGTTCGCCTGCTCCGCCACCAATTTGTGACGCAATGTATGTTTTAATTGCCTTTTGTGTTGGAACAATGTTATCACTGTTTGCAGTAAATGTTCCGTCAACACTAAATTCTGTAATAGTTGCGCCTGTGCCACCTAGTGACAATTCACCTAGTGTAAGTTCTTGCAGACCACTAATATTAAATGCATCAGCATTTAGTGTTGCAATACCCGTTGATTGTTCAACGTTAAACAAACGTCCTACACGGAAGTTACCATCTTGGTCAGTTGATGTATAGAACACTCGTCCGCCGCCTCCAACAACAGTTTCTTTGTTGGGATCCGGTGCAGTTAATGGAGTATTCGGATAATTTGTGTTACCAAAGTTACCAGTACCAATATCTAAGAAGTCGTGTCCTGTTAGACGTACTTGTGAATAACGTATACGCATTTCAACAGATTCACCGTGCTCCGGTGCTTCAGTTATTGATAAATCTGGTGATAACTGAATTTGTGCTGTGTATGGACCTGTACCTTCTAAGTTTCTAACTGTAACTAACTTAAAGTATTGATTAGGCAATCCACTAAGTGTAATGTTTGAACCTGCTTTAGGTGGTAGTGACAATCCTTCCATTCTAACAAGATTTCCGGGTTGGTATCTATCCATAAAGCCGTCACCTGTAACTTCTGCTTGTGCTGTTGCAAATGCAGTACCCCTACTAGTCCAAGTTGGTTGTGTTAATACGCCATCAGCAATTCTAACATCGTGTGGTACATCTACTGTATTGTTAGGATCAACAATTGTCATAAGTGGTGCTACTGTATATCCATTACCTGGATCCCAAATTGTAATAATTACAATTTTTCCGTCTTCAACAATTGCTCTACCTTTTGCAGTATCTGCATATAGTCCGCTTCCTGGAGCATCAAAATCTACATATGGTTCAATACTATAATTTGTACTATCATCAAGTGTTGCTTCAATCGCTGCACCTGTTAAGTGATCCCAACCTGCTGTACCGTCGCTTGCTTTTACAATAGTTGCTATTTTTGTACCTGAATTATATGTGTCAATAATACCATACTGTCCTGCGCCACGTCCTGCTACTAAGTAAATTGCCATTCCGATATATTGACTATTTAATCTAGAATCTGTATTACTTAATGTAATACTTGTAGTATCGCCAACCTGTGCAACGTTTTCTGAACTAATATAATCTGCGCCGCCAAAGTTTTCTGATGGATCTGTCAATCTAACTTCAAACACACCACCGTCTACAATATTTGCATTAGCAACTGATGCTCCAAAGCCTTCACCTGTAATAGTAAATCTAGTTGCGTCTCCAATAGTTGCAACATCAAATGTAACATCTGCTGCTCCGCCATTGCCTAATAGCGAGTCAGATACAGTAATAATATCACTTACTAGATGTCCTGATCCGCCTGTTAGAACCTCAACACTTGCTCCACCGACATCGTCAATTGTAATTCTAAATTGTTGTCCGGTACCAGTACCCGATGTACTACCAGTAACAGTGTATGTTCCTGTTGTTCTATTTTCATCTGCTGCACTTATATTATTAATTGTAAGGATAGCATCAGTAGCAACAGTATATTCTTGTCCTGCATTTAAGTATTCTAGTGTTAGAACCTCATTACCGTCAGTAAATACTCTTTGTATAGTTGCATCAAAGTTTCTATTTGTTATTGAACCTGTTACAGGTACTTCAGTAATATCAACTCCCTCTGCAACTGTGCCAAAATCACCGTATGATGAGTTACCATTAGTTGCACGAATCTTACCGCCGTTTTCAGCTAGATATCCGATATGTCCATAGTATGAGAACACACTAACAAGTTCTGTTCTGCCTAGGTTTGTACACCATACACCAATACCGTCACTTACAAGTTGTGTAAAGTCGTTAGCAACAATAGAGTCGTTACCGCCATCGTGTAAGTCACCATCAATCTTACAACCTATACAACCGGTACCAAATGTAGTTACGTTTTGTACGTATGGCGATTTGTTAATAATCCACGCATCTATATGTGCTGGTCCCCAGCCTGGATCTAAACTTACAAATGCACCAGCTGTTGGACGTCTTGTACCGTAAGAATTTAGAGCACCTAGTGTGCCTGTTAATCCTAGTACAGTACAGTTTCTTAATCCTGTACCGTTACGTAAATAGAACATATCTTCTTGTAAACTTCCACCTACTGCATTTACATAGTAACGTGCATATAGTAATGACTTATAGTTACCTGTGTAAATCAAATCGTATTTGATAGCATCGATATATCTGTGAATATCTCTTTCACATTTTGTAACATCATAGACATAAGCAGGATATGTAGCTGCTATATATGCTGTAACTTCTGCAACTATAAATGCTCTGTTTGCTTCTAAAACTTCTACAGCATAGGTATAATCAGTAGTAGTATTTGGAGTATTAGAACCTGTTGAAGCTGGAACTGTAGAATCTCCAGTTACACCATTTACACCCCAATCAATGTAATCATAAATTTGCTGCCAAAGTTCTGATGCATCTGTGCCGGCTTGTGCAGATCCTGCAGGACGAGTTGTGTCTTGCGATACAGCATTTCCTGCACTTGCAGTTACAGAAACATTTGTAATAATGTCACTTGTAATTGCCTGTAGTCTCGAAATAGCGTCTAGTGTATACGGAGTATCTGTACTATCAACTAAAATGCCTGCTGGTTTAATTCTAGTTGAACGTAATTCATCACCTATTACTGCTGTATTTTCAGGAATAATTATTGGAAGAACTTCTTCAAATTCTCCTGTTTTTACAAAAATTGAATTCTGTGGTTTACGTTCTGCAGGAACAGCATCTGTATTACCTGCTGTAATAGCACCAGTTATAATATTAACTAGCGTTTCTAAAGTTGCTTGTGCATCTGCTTCTTCTATTAATGAAGAATCTTGTACTTGGGCTATAGTTCCGTATTTCGTTCCGACATCAGTACCTACCAATAAATCTGATAGTATTGCATCTGCTAATGTTTTAATGTAATTTAAACCGTCTGCTGTCTCTGTAGCATTATCAGCTAGATAAGTTTGTCCGTCTGCGCTAAAATATGCTACTGCTGCATCTCTTGAACGCTCGTTGCCACCGTGTGATAAATCCCATATTAATGCATCAACTACTTGGCCTGTATCTCTACGACATTTAGCTTTATCGTATACACCTACCAGTGCAGGATAAGTTGTATCAATATATTCTACTACTTCTTCTTGTATAAATGCTCTATTTTTTTCAAGTAATCTTTTTGCATTGTTTCTTATAGCACCTGCTTGAATTTGTTCTGTAGCATAGCGTACAGTTTTCCAAGGTCTATCTAGTGTTATACCATATAATGGAGCAGCTTCGTCTACACCGCCGGAACCTTCTACATAAAATACATTATTAATAGCACCGAAGTTAGTCCACTCTGGTGCGTCACCTGCTGAATTTACTTTAAGTACTTGTCCAGGTGTTCCTACTGGTAATCTTGTAGGGCCAGCGCCGCCATAATAAACAATATCGCCTTCTGTTGTTAGGTTTCCTGATTCTGCACCAGCAACTAATAAATTCCAATTAGTACCAGCAGTATCTTGATCAGGTCTGTTTTGTGTAACAGTTTCGTCTGATGTATGTGCATACACACATACGTACGAGTTTACACCGTATTGTACAGAATCGCCTGCATCATAGAATGTAGCATCTGCCCAAGTACCTTT